>JAEIGA010013881.1_pt1 | contig 12248 bp, 8 predicted proteins | sample 9270691 | NCBI WGS metagenome assembly JAEIGA01 (sample SAMN17057246, study PRJNA624740) | gut metagenome | biome: biome; isolation source: fecal sample | host: Bos grunniens | place: China: Xizang | collected 2019
GAGAAGGCCTCCGACGAGTTCGGCGACCTCATGTTCAGCCTTGTCAATGCGGCACGACTCTACCACATCAACCCTGACAATGCGCTTGAACGCACCAACCAGAAATTCATTCGCAGGTTCAACTATGTAGAACAACAGACCCTGCAACAAGGACGTTCGCTAAAGGAGATGACTCTTGAAGAAATGGACGCGCTTTGGAACGAAGCAAAAAAACAAGGACTCTAGTAAAAAACGCATCCCAGCTTGCGTTTTATTAACAAATAATTATTACATTTGCCTTTCAGAACTAATGGCGAACAAAATGAACGCAACAGCACTCAGAAAAATCATCGAGAACTCCACCAAGAGTTTCCAGGGCGACGAGAACCAAATTAAAATCGTTACAGACTTTCACATCATCGTTGACAATGCCGACGGAGCCGTGAAAATATCTGACGACGACAACGTGGAGCTTGCAACTGGCATCGTCAGCGGCCTCATCTCCGCTAACGAAGAAGCAACAACAAACCTCTTGCAAACAGTCCTCAACGAAATGGACAAAGAGGGCAAGTTCAACGCCACAACCATCTACAAGCCCTTCTCTTTCCTCTTGGAAGACAACGATGGAGAAACCATTGCCGAACTTCTCATTGTTGACGACGACAACATCTTCGTTAACGACGAATTGCTGAAAGGACTCGGACAAGAGCTCGACGACTTCTTCGCCAACCTTATGAAGGAAGACTAAGCAGACAATTACAGTCAATACTACCTTGCGGGAACGGAACACCCTTTCCCGCATTATTTTTTACGACAAAGCGTTGCTACGCAAAAGAAGAAAACGTAACTTTGCACTCTATATGAAAATAGGATTCGATAACGACAAATACCTGAAGACGCAGTCCGAACAAATCAAGAAGCGCATAGCTCAGTTCGGCGACAAATTATACCTCGAATTCGGAGGCAAGCTCTTCGACGACAACCATGCAAGTCGCGTGTTGCCAGGCTTTCAGCCAGACAGCAAGCTTCAGATGCTCATGCAGCTCAGCGACTACGCCGAAATAGTCATGGTCATCAGCGCCATTGACATAGAGAAAAACAAGATGCGCAGCGACCTCGGAATCACTTACGACGAAGACGTCCTCCGCCTTCGTTCCGAATTCGAACGCGTCGGCCTATATGCCGGCGGAGTGGTCATCACCCACTACAACGGACAGGCAAGCGCCGATGCCTACCGCAACCGTCTTGAACGCCTCGGAGTGAAAGTCTATTACCACTACACCATAGAGGGCTACCCTAATAACGTCGCTCTTATTGATTCCGACGACGGATTTGGCAAGAACGACTATGTTGAAACCACACGCCCTCTCGTCATCGTAACAGCTCCAGGACCAGGAAGCGGAAAGATGGCAGTCTGCCTCAGCCAGCTCTACCACGAGAACAAACGCGACATCAAAGCTGGATACGCCAAGTTCGAAACTTTCCCTGTATGGAGTCTGCCACTCAAGCACCCTGTAAACATGGCATACGAGGCTGCCACAGCCGACCTCAACGACGTCAATATGATTGACCCTTTCCACCTCGAAACCTACGGAAAGATTGCGACAAACTACAACCGCGACATTGAGATATTCCCAGTTCTCAACGCTCTCTTCGAAGGCATCTACGGCGAAAGCCCATACAAGTCACCTACTGACATGGGAGTCAATATGATAGGTTTCTGCATGAGCGACGAAGACACATGTTGCAACGCCGCACGCGACGAAATCATACGACGTTACTACTACTCATTGTGCAACCTCGCACAAAAAGGCGATAACGAGCACGAAGTCAAGAAGATAGCCCTCATCATGAAACGCGCCGGCATAACTACAGGCAACCGACGCACTACTATTGCAGCCCTTGAGCGCAAGAACTATTCAGGAGGAGCTGCTGCCGCAATCGAACTCGAAGACGGCACAATCATCACTTCACGCACAAGCGACTTGCTCGGACCGAGCGCCGCCATCATCCTTAATGCCACCAAGTACCTTGCCGGCATCTCCGATGAAGTGAAACTTATCCCAGAAGTAATGATTGCTCCAATACAGAAGACAAAAGTCGAGTATCTGCACGGCCACAACCCACGTCTGCACACCGACGAAGTCCTTGTAGCACTCTCTATGCTAAGCAACCACGATGAGAATTGCCGCAAGGCACTGGAGCAGTTGCCTAATCTTCGCGGATGCCAAATGCACACAACTGTCATGCTAAGCGAAGTAGACCACAAGGTGTTTAAGAAGCTCGGCATCGAAGTCACTTGCGACCCTGTAAGAGAAAAAGAATAATAGTATAAAACTCATTGAAAACAAAATGGACTATGCCAATAAGCGATATGGCATAGTCCTTTTTATTTATTAGCATTTACCCATTTCCAAACTTCATACTCAACCTAAGTTCTTATAAACTCAGTCTAAGTTTACACATTTTCAGCCTAAATCTATATAAACTTAGCCTAAGTTTAGAGTTTTTATTCATTCCGCCACATTTTTAAATGCGAATCATCACCGATTTCAACAACATCTTATTTACTATTATCAGCATGTTATTCCCTTAATAACTAATGATAAAAGAACTTCTTTCCTACTCATTTTCAAATTAAATATTTTTCTTGCAGAGTAATCAGATTTTCTTCCCTATTCTATTGACAAACAATCCAGCATTTAGTAAATTTGCAATAATGCATTTATTTCAACGTGATAAAAAGTAGATGTTTATCTCTTGAATAACAATTTATTATTACCTTTACTACAAATTTAAACAACTATGGCAAAACTAAATACAGCAGATATAGGATTTGAGGAACAAATATGGAAGGCTGCGGACAAGATGCGAGGCAATATCGATGCGTCGGAATACAAGTCAGTGGTACTGGGACTTATTTTCTTGAAGTACATTTCGGATAAGTTCGAAGCACGCTATGAAATCCTTGTCGCTGAGGGCGAAGGGTTCGAGGAGGACAAGGACGAATACACTGCCGAAAACATCTTTTATGTACCTTCAGAAGCTCGTTGGTCAACCATTGCGGAGGCCGCACGCACTCCTGAGATTGGCACGGTGATTGACAACGCCATGCGTGCCATTGAGAAGGAAAACCGCCGACTGAAAGATATTCTCCCCAAGAACTTTGCCCGTCCCGAATTGGACAAGCGACGTTTGGGCGATGTAGTGGACCTCTTCACCAATATCAAGATGCACGAACATGGCGATTCGAAAGACATTCTTGGTCGCGCCTACGAATACTGCCTCTCGAAGTTTGCCGAAGCGGAAGGCAAATTGGCTGGCGAGTTCTACACCCCTGCATGTATCGTAAAGACTTTGGTCAATATCTTGGAACCATACGCAGGACGAGTGTACGACCCTTGCTGTGGTTCAGGCGGTATGTTTGTGCAGTCGGCAAAGTTTATCGAAAGCCATGCCGGCAACATCAATCAGATTTCGGTCTACGGACAAGACTCCAACCCTACCACATGGAAGATGGCACAGATGAACCTTGCCATCCGTGGCATCGAGGCGGATCTTGGGCTGTATAATGCCGACACTTTCTTCAACGATTGCCACCCGACATTGAAGGCTGACTTTGTCTTGGCCAATCCTCCTTTCAACCTCTCCGATTGGGGCGCAGACCGCCTAACCGATGATGTACGCTGGAAGTATGGCACACCGCCTAACGGCAATGCCAACTTCGCTTGGATTCAGCACATCATCCACCACCTCGCACCTTCGGGTCGTGCTGGTGTGGTCCTTGCCAATGGCTCACTGTCGAGCCAAAACGGTGGCGAAGGCGACATCCGCAAACAACTTATCGAAGCAGACCTTGTGGATTGTATCGTTGCTATGCCGTCACAGTTGTTTTATACTACTCAGATTCCTGTCTCTATTTGGTTCTTCAATAAGGCAAAGCGCCAGAAAGGCAAAACTTTGTTTATCGATGCTCGCAACCTCGGAACAATGGTTACTCGCAAACTACGTGAGCTGGCCGATGGTACAGAAGGCGATATTATGCGTATTGCCAACACTTACAAGCAGTATGCAGATGGAACTCTCATTGACGAAAAAGGCTTCTGCGCAGTAGTCGACACCGCCAAGATAGCCGAACAAGACTTCATCCTCACCCCGGGCCGCTATGTAGGCATTGCCGAACAGGAGCATGACAGCGAGCCATTCGAGGAGAAGATGTCGCGCCTTACAACTGAGCTGTCATCGCTCTTTGAACAATCGCACATCCTCGAATTCGAAATCAAAAAACAACTCGAAAGTATTGGGTATAAATTGTAAAAATTATGGGATTATTTTCAGAACGATACGGATATAAAAAGGTCTCAGATGTAATTATTCGTGAGAAGATTACCCCTGAAATACAAAATGCAATTTGTACCTGTTTTGACAAATTACAAGATATTTATAAGTTGGAGAAAATCTCTTTTGTTGAATATAAGTATGTCGAGCTTGAAAAACATGTATGGACAAAGTTCTTAAATCAAAGATTATCCCATTATAATCGTTACGATCATTGTTTAGTGAGTTATATAGAAGATTCTAGCAATCAGTGGTTTCAAAAACTAGATTTAGTAGAATATTCTATAAAATACATTCATCTTCAAGATTGTTCAACACGAACAAGAGTATCAGAACATTTCGCTAAACTACTTAATTTCGAATTTGAACGATTGAATTTCGCATACCGTATAGTCGGAAATGAGATTGTAGAAATAACCTCTGAGCAAGAAATAAAAACTATTGAGAATGCAATGGATAATTCTCCAAGAAATATCAAAATGCATCTAAATAGTGCTTTAGAAAAATACGCACAACGCCCAACTGGTGATTATAGAAATTCTATAAAAGAATCTATTTCTGCAGTTGAAGCATTTTGTAGAGAAAAGACAGGTGAGAATACTTTAGGTAAAGCTCTTAAACAATTGGAAAGTAAAGGTATCGTTATTCCTCCGTTGTTGAAATCGGCATTTGAGAAACTTTATGCATATACAAACCACGAGGATACAGGAATACGCCATGCATTAATGGATGATGAGGGTAATTATACTCCTACGGCAGAAGAGGCTTTGTTTATGTTAGTTTCTTGTTCCGCATTTATTAACTATTTGGGAAGAAAGACAAAATGAGTAAGTGGAAAATATATAGATTAGGGGATATATTAAACTTTAGGAGAGGACACGATTTGCCTAAAACAAATATGGTAAATGGTGAAATTCCTGTTGCTGGTTCTAATGGAATTATAGGTTACCATAATGTTTCTACACCTATTGAACCTTGCATCACAATAGGGCGCAGTGGAAATGTCGGAACACCATATATCTATAACAAATGCTGGGCTCATAATACGGTTTTGTATGTTGACAACTTTAAGGGGAATGACCCATTGTATTTGTATTATCTTCTAAAAACAATTCCGCTTGCATCTTATGGAGGTGGTAGTGCCGTCCCAACATTAAATAGGAATCATATCCACCCAATAGAGATAAAACATACTCCGTCGTTGGAGGAGCAGAGGAGGATTGCGGGTATATTGGGTGCTATAGATGATAAAATCGAGAATAATCGCCGTATAAATGATAATTTAGAGCAGCAAGCACAAGCATTATTTGATAAGTTTTTCTTTGAAAATTTACAAAAAGAAAGAAAGGAATTAGTAAATTATGCAGAAATAAATCCTACTCGCACTATTACGAAGAACAAAGAGGCCAGGTGTATAGAAATGGCAAATTTACCCACTAAAGGTTCGTTTCCTAATGATTGGATATTTAAGCCTTATTCTGGAGGTATGAAATTTCAAAATGGAGACACAATAATGGCCCGTATAACTCCTTGTTTAGAAAATGGGAAAACAGCATATATTAATTTTTTGGATTCTAATGAAATTGCATTTGGTTCAACTGAGTACATTGTATTAAGTGCAAAAGAGGGTTTTTGTCCTGCTTTGTTCTATTTTCTGGCTCGCAATAAGGAATTTGTAGATTACGCTGTAAGCCATATGAATGGAAGTAGTGGACGACAAAGAGTTGGAGGTGCTGATATTGCTAATTTTCTGATGCCCCATATCTCATTGAAGGATTCTGCGGAGTTCGCAAAAATAGCAATGCCAATAATGGATGTTATAAAAAATAATTCATTGGAAAATCGAAAGCTATCAACCCTCCGCGATACCTTATTGCCCAAGTTGATGTCGGGTGAATTAATTTTGTGATAAATAAGAATATAATTGAATAAATATACTAAATAATAAGAAAAGAATAGCTGCACTTGCATTATTCAGGAGTTCATAACGTTCTAATAACTGTATTTATGTATACCCCTCCATTTAACATTACCGACGAAATACTTCACTTGGTCTCAGAGATTTCTGAGCAGATAGGTGCATTGAACGTTATGCTGGGTGAACGTATGCCGTCACCGATGCTGCGCAAAGAAAATCAGATAAAAACGATTCACTTTTCATTGGCCATTGAGCATAACAGTCTGTCGCTACAGCAGGTGACAGACGTGATAGAGGGAAAGCATGTATTGGGTGCTCCTAATGAGATACAGGAGGTTAAAAACGCTCTGCAAGCATATCAACTAATGCAACAGTTGGATGCCTTAGAAGAGAAAGAATTGCTTCGTGCACATAGTTTGATGATGAAGGATTTGGTAGATAATGCCGGAGTTTATCGCAAAGGCGGTGTAGGAATATTTGACGGTGACAGATGTATTCATATAGCCCCTCCTGCTGAACGTGTGCCAGGACTTATGTCTGATCTGTTTGCATGGTTGAAACAAACCAAAGTGCATCCACTAATCAGCAGTTGCGTTTTCCACTATGAGTTTGAGTTTATTCATCCGTTTATGGATGGCAACGGGCGTATGGGGCGGTATTGGCAGACGTTGCTGCTCAGTCGTTGGAAAGGAGTCTTTGCGTGGATTCCTGTAGAAACGATAGTCAAGAAACATCAAGAGGAGTACTACAATGCTATGGCACAGTCTGACGCTAAGGGTGACAGCACGGTGTTCATAACCTTTATGTTGCGTTGCATACTGGAAACCATCAAGCAAGAAATAAAAGTAACGGATAAAGTAACGGATAAAGTAACGGATAAATCGGAAGATAAACTGTTAGCGCTTATAAAAGAGAATCCTTCTATCACGATACCTGAGATGATGCAACGTTTGAGGTTGTCGGACAGTGGAGTGCGTAAGATTCTGCGCAATCTGCAAAAGGACGGAAAACTACGCCGAGTGGGAGCAAACAAAAACGGGCATTGGGAAATAATAATTTGACACTATGAGTAACTACGCATTCACTGAATCGAATTACGAGCAAGCTATTATTGAATTGTTCTGCGAACGACTTGGATATGAATATGTCTATGGTCCGAACGTAGAGCGTGACTATAGCGAACCGCTCTATATGGAACGCCTGCAGCAGTCACTTTACGATGTCAACCCCGAATTGCCTGCGGAGGCGATAGAGGAGGCTATTGGGAAGTTACGCACAATTGAAACTGGTTCGTTGGTGCAGCGGAACGAGGTTTTCACCGACTATCTGCAAAACGGTGTGGAGGTGAACTACTACGACGGCAAGGAGCAACGTTCGGCGCGGGTGAAGCTAATAGACTATGTGCGCCCTGAACAGAACTGTTTTACGGTGGCTAACCAATGGACTATAGAGGAACGCTCGACGCGTCGTGCGGACATCATCGTGTTTGTAAATGGACTGCCATTGGTTGTAGTGGAGCTGAAATCGCCTTCGCGTGAACAGACCGACGCTTCGGAAGCATATGCCCAGTTACGCAACTATATGCAGGAGATTCCGTCGCTATTTGTATACAACGCCTTCTGCGTGATGAGCGACATGGCAATTTCGAAAGCTGGTACGATAACTGCCGGAGAAGACCGTTATATGGAGTGGAAGACTACGGACGGATTTCGTGAGAGCAAACGCGCAATCACGTTCGACGTGCTGTTTGAGGGAATGTTTGAGAAGGCGAGGTTTATAGAGATATTGCATGGATTCGTATGCTACTCGAAAGACGAGAAGCAGAGTGCAAAGATATTGGCAGGCTATCATCAGTTTTTCGCTGTGCGTAAGGCGGTCGATTCAGTAGTTGAGGCTACAGAAACAGACGGTAAGGGCGGTGTGTTCTGGCATACGCAGGGTTCGGGTAAGTCACTCTCGATGGTATTCTTCGCCAAACGCATACAAGAGGTTCTTAAATCGCCTACAATAGTGATTCTCACTGACCGCAACGATCTGGACGGACAGCTATACAAGCAGTTTGCACGCTGTGCAGACTTCTTGCGGCAGACTCCTGTGCAAGCAAGCAGCAGAGCCCATCTGAAGGAGTTGCTTGACGGACGCGAAGCAAACGGAATTTTCTTTACTACGATGCAGAAGTTCGAAGAGAGTGAAGAACCACTGTCGACTCGTAGAAACATCGTGGTGATGGCTGACGAGGCTCATCGCAGTCAGTATGGACTGACGGAGCAAATCGACAAGGAAGGGCGTGTGAAGGTGGGTGCGGCACGACGTGTACGTAACTCTTTGCCTAACGCAACATATATCGGATTTACAGGTACGCCAATTTCACAAAAAGACCGTTCAACACGCGAGGTCTTTGGCAACTATATAGATATATACGACATGACGCAAGCGGTGGCCGATGGTGCTACACGCCCTGTTTTCTACGAAAGCCGTGTCATAAACCTTAAGTTGGAAGAGGCGGTGCTACACAATATTGATGAGGAGTATGATACAATTGCAGCTGACGGAATCGCTGAGGATTATGCCATAGAGAAGAGCAAACGTGAACTGGGGCGCATGGAGTCGATACTTGGTGCGGACGAAACGATAAACTCATTGGTGGACGACATCATAGGACACTATGAGGAGTTTCGTCAATATGAACAGACAGGCAAGGCGATGATTGTTGCATATTCACGACCTATAGCAATGAAGATGTATCATCGCATACTGGAACGTCGTAAGGAGTGGAAAGAGAAGTTGGCGGTGGTTATGACTTCGGACAACCGAGACCCTGAAGAATGGCGTTCTATTATTGGTAACGACAGTTACAAGAAGGAGTTGGAGAAACGATTTAAGGATAACGACAGTTCGCTGAAGATTGTAATTGTGGTGGATATGTGGCTCACGGGATTTGATGTGCCGTCATTATCGACGATGTATGTATACAAGCCGATGGCTGGGCATAATTTGATGCAGGCGATAGCCCGTGTAAACCGTGTATTTGGCGATAAGCAGGGCGGATTGGTTGTGGACTACGTGGGTATAGCGTCAGCACTTAAACAAGCGATGAACGACTATACCATACGTGACCGCAAGAATTATGGTGATACAGACATCTCAAAGACTGCTTATCCAGAGTTTCAGAAGAAACTGGAAGTTTGCCACGACCTATTGCATGGTTATGACTACTCGGCATTCTACGGAGAGTCTGCTATGGCACGAGCTATGGCTATAAGTGGCGGTGTGGACTTCTTGCAATCTCCTGAACGTATGGAGACAAAAACTCTCTATATAAAAGAAGCACTTATGTTGAGACAGTCACTGTCGTTATGTCAAAGTATGCTGAAGCGTGAAGAACGACTTAAAGCGGCATATTTCGAAGCGGTGCGGACGTTGCTTACACGAGTGGAGGGCAAGGGCAAAATTTCGTTCAAGGACATCAATGCACGAATAAATGAATTGCTGAAACAAAGTATCAAGAGTGAGGGAGTGATAAATCTCTTTTCGGATATTAAGGAAGAGTTCTCTATCTTCGACCCGAAGTTCCTTGCCGAAATTGCACAAATGAAGGAGAAGAACTTTGCTGTAGAGTTGTTGCGCAAGCTCATATCCGAACAAATACAGGTGTATCAGCGAACGAATACGGTGCGTGCCACTAAATTTTCTGAAATTCTCGCCAATGCCATGAGTAGTTACCTTAAAGGAATGCTCACTAATGAAGAAGTGATAGAGGAGTTGCTAAAGACTGCACGTGCCATTGTAAATGGAGAAGCGGAATGTAAGAAACTTAATCTTACAACTGAGGAACTGGCGTTCTATGATGCTATAACCAAACCAGAAGCTGTGCAGGATTTTTACACCAACGACCAACTGGTTGCTATCACACGTGAACTGACTGATGCCCTGCGTACAAATAAGACCATTGATTGGAATATGAAAGAGAGTGCACGGGCTGGTATGCGTCGTATCGTAAAACGCCTGCTGAAGAAATACAAATACCCGCCTGAAGGACAGGAAACCGCTTTGGAAACAATCATGGCTCAGTGTGAAATGTGGAGCGAGAATAATGTGTGATCCCCCATTCCATTCTTCAAACTGCAAAACAGCAAATTTGATATTGTAAAACGTGAATCACGGCTGAGTGACATTTTTTTTCCTGCAGAATTTTCAAATTATCCCCCCTGCTCTATTGACAAGCGGGAAAGCAAGTTGTAAATTTGCAATACCACACAGTAAAGAGGGGCTAGAACTCCTCAAACCACAGAGTTGAATATTTGACAAAATATCACTAACTTTGCAAGTTGAATGAAGATTAACGCGTTGTCCCGCTAAAGAGGACTTAAAAACAAGCAATTAGAAAACTAAAAAAACATAACATAAAATGGCAAAAGAACTTAAAGACTTAACAAAGCGCAGTGTGAGCTATTCACAATGGTATAACGAACTTGTTGTGAAGGCTGACTTGGCAGAACAGGCTGACGTAAGAGGATGTATGGTTATCAAACCTTACGGATATGCTATTTGGGAGAAAATGCAAAGCATCCTTGACGGAATGTTTAAGGAGACAGGTGTGCAGAACGCTTACTTCCCGCTTCTCATCCCTAAGTCATTTCTCAGCCGCGAAGCTGAACACGTTGAGGGATTCGCAAAGGAATGTGCCGTAGTGACTCACTACCGTTTGAAAACAAACGAAACAAACGACGGCGTTGTTGTTGACCCTGCTGCAAAACTCGAAGAGGAACTTATCATACGCCCTACTTCTGAGACTATAATTTGGAACACTTATAAGAACTGGATCAAGTCATATCGCGACCTACCATTGCTCTGCAACCAGTGGTGCAACGTAATGCGCTGGGAGATGCGTACACGTTTGTTCCTCCGCACAAGCGAATTCCTCTGGCAAGAGGGTCACACAGCTCACGCAACAAAGGAGGAGGCTGAAGAGCGCACAAGACAGATGATCGGCATCTACGCAAACTTCGCAGAAAAATATATGGCTGTGCCTGTAGTGCAGGGTGTAAAGAGCGAAACTGAGCGTTTTGCTGGCGCACTTGACACCTACACTATCGAAGCCATGATGCAGGACGGCAAGGCTCTCCAGAGCGGAACAAGCCACTTCCTCGGACAAAACTTCGGTAAGGCTTTTGATGTACAATTCCTCAACAAAGAAAACAAGCCTGAATATGCATGGGCAACAAGCTGGGGTGTAAGTACACGCCTCATGGGTGCGCTCATCATGACTCACTCTGACGACAACGGTCTTGTTCTCCCTCCAGCCCTCGCTCCTATCCAGGTGGTTATCGTTCCTATCTGGAAGACAGACGAGCAGCTTGCACAACTCAACGAGAAGGCTGACGAAATATGCAAGAACCTCAAGGCTATGGGCGTAAGCGTCAAGTATGACAACGCTGACAACAAGCGTCCTGGATTCAAGTTTGCCGACTACGAGTTGAAGGGTATTCCTGTACGCGTAGTAATCGGTGCGCGCGATCTTGAAAACGGCACTGTAGAAATAATGCGCCGTGACACTCTCGAAAAGGAAACTGTAAGTATTGAAGGAATTGAGGCGTATATCAAGAACTTGCTTGACGACATTCAGGCAAACATCTACAAGAAGGCTCTCGATTACAGAAACTCACACATTTACGAGTGTGACAACTATGAAGAGTTCAAGGAGAAGATCAAGGACGGCGGATTCTTCCTCTGCCATTGGGACGGTACAGCCGAGACTGAGGCAAAGATCAAGGAAGAGACACAAGCTACAATACGCTGCGTTCCGTTCGATGTAGAGCAGACTCCTGGTGTCGACATGGTAAGCGGCAAACCATCTAAGTGCCGTGTACTCATCGCCAAGGCATATTAATTATTTAATATAAAACACATTGTAGGGGCGATAACATATCGCCCCTATTTAATATAGCCAAATGAAGAAGAAACTTTTTTGGACGTCCATCATCACTATTGCTGTATTGGGAGTTGTCCTTGC
>JAEIGA010013882.1_pt1 | contig 12247 bp, 14 predicted proteins | sample 9270691 | NCBI WGS metagenome assembly JAEIGA01 (sample SAMN17057246, study PRJNA624740) | gut metagenome | biome: biome; isolation source: fecal sample | host: Bos grunniens | place: China: Xizang | collected 2019
CAAATGTTGCAATACTACTTGGATCACCAAAAAGATGTTGTAACGCGTAGAACTAAGTTCGAATTAGCCAAGGCTGAAGCTAGAGCTCATATTCTTGAAGGTTTAAGAATTGCTCTAGATAATATCGATGAAATTGTTCATATTATCCGTAGCAGTCATTCAAGTGATATTGCTAAAGCAACTTTAATTAGTCGTTTTGGTCTTGATGATAAGCAAGCTCAAGCAATTTTGGATATGCGTCTTGTACGTTTAACCGGTTTGGAACGAGACAAGGTTGAAGCCGAATATAAAGAATTGCAAGCTAAGATTGCTGACTACAAGGATATTTTGGCTAAGCCTGAACGAATCGATAAGATCATTTACGATGAATTATTAGATATTCAAAAACGTTTTGGTGATAAGCGTAGAACTGAAATCGGTGCTAGTGAAGTTGTTTCAATTGAAGACGAAGATTTAATTGAAAAGCAAAATATTCTCTTGACTGTAACTCATAATGGCTATATCAAGAGAATGCCAATTCAAGAATTTAAGACCCAAAACCGTGGTGGTAAAGGTATCAAGGGTATGGGCGTTCAAGATGGCGACTTCATTGAACACCTAATTTACTCAAGTACTCACGACATGCTTTTGTTCTTTACTAATGCTGGTAAAGTTTACTCAAAGAAAGCATATGAGATTCCAGAATATGGTCGTATGGCCAGAGGCTTGCCTGTAGTTAACTTGCTTCAACTTGAAAAGGGCGAAAAGGTACAAACTGTAATCAACGTTCCAGAAGGAGCAGATGATAATTACTTATTATTCATCACTAAGATGGGTACCGTAAAACGCACTCATGTCAGTGAATTTTCAAACATTAGAAATAGTGGTTTGATTGCTCTTACTTTGCGTGATGGGGATGAATTAAGCAATGTCCTTACTACTGACGGTAAGCAAAACATTTTAATTGGTACTCATTTAGGCTATGCAGTAACCTTTAACGAAAATGATGTTCGTGCTATGGGTAGAACTGCTGCAGGTGTTCGCGGAATTAACTTGCGTGATCATGACTATGTAGTTGGTTCAGGCGTATTAGACGCAGACGACCAGGTATTAGTCATTTCTGAAAAGGGTTATGGTAAGCGTACTCCGGCTGCAGAATATCCAGTTAAGGGCCGTGGTGGTAAAGGTATCAAGACTGCTAATATCACTGAAAAGAATGGTCCACTTGCTGGCGTAATTGTCATTAGCAAGGGCAAGGACATCATGGTTATCACTACCGATGGTATTATGATTCGCTTTAAGACTAAGGATGTTTCTCAAACTGGACGTAGCACCATGGGTGTTCGCTTAATCAAGGTTAACGATGATAGTCAAGTTGCAAGTTTAACCATTGTTCCATCTGAAGCTGATCAAGATCAAGTTGATGATGAAGATGACAATGATGATAATGAGTAATTGATTAAAAAATCAAAAAATTTGAAGTTTTAAAAAAATTATCAAACTTTTTTGCGTAATAAATAGTGAACAGTAAAAAAACTATTTAGGATCACGTGAAAAACTGTTTGGTAATTTTTTATTTATATGCTAGAATTAGAAATTGCGAGTAATATTTCAATTACTCCTTGTTCTTGATTTTAGCAAGAACCATATAGTCCAAAGGGAGGTGCATTAGTCATGGCAACTACAAAGTACGAAGTAACTTACATTATCAAGCCTGATGTTGATGAAGAATCAAAGAAGGCCCTCGTAGAAAACTACGACAAGGTTATCGCTGATAACGGTGGTACTATGGTAGAATCCAAAGACTGGGGCAAGCGTCGTTTCGCATATGAAATTGATAAGTATCGTGAAGGTACTTACCACATTATGACTTTCACTGCTGACAACGCTGACGCAGTTAATGAATTTGGTCGTTTGTCAAAGATTGACAACATGATCTTACGTTCAATGACCGTTAAGTTAGACAAGTAATTTTAATTTATTGTTTTCGTGATTTAGGAAAGGAAGGACATAAGTATGATTAATAGAGTTGTACTTGTTGGCCGTTTAACACGTGATCCTGAATTGCGTACTACTGGGAGTGGAATCTCGGTTGCTACGTTTACTCTTGCTGTTGACCGTCAGTTTACAAATAGCCAAGGTGAGAGGGGCGCGGACTTTATCAGCTGTGTAATTTGGAGGAAATCTGCAGAAAACTTCTGCAATTTTACTTCAAAGGGTTCATTGGTTGGTATTGATGGCCGTATTCAAACCAGAAGTTATGACAATAAAGATGGGCAAAAAGTATATGTAACTGAAGTTGTCGTTGATAACTTCGCATTGCTCGAATCACGCAAGGATCGTGAAGCCCGCGGTCAAAATGGTGGTTATACACCAAACACTGGAAATGCTGGTGCACCAAGCACTAACAACTTTCAAAATAATGGTGGATCACAAAATAATGCTCAGAATAATAATCAATCAAACAACGCTCAAGATCCATTTGCAGGCTCTGGCGATCCAATTGATATTTCTGATGACGATCTTCCATTCTAAAAAATATTTAAAGAAAGGATTCTAGAACATGGCTCAACAAAGAAGAGGCGGCCGTCGTCGTCGTAAGGTTGACTACATTGCAGCTAACCACATCGATTACGTTGACTACAAGGATGTCGATCTGTTGAAACGTTTTATCTCAGAAAGAGGTAAGATTTTACCACGTCGTGTTACTGGCACTAGTGCTAAGAACCAACGTAAAGTTGCAAATGCTATTAAGAGAGCTCGTATCATGGGCTTATTACCATTTGTTGCTGAAGACTAATTTAAATTAGATCGAATACAAACTAAAAGGACAGGATTATTTCCTGCCTTTTTTTAGTGCCATTTTTTCATTCATAACGCGTAATAATGTATAATTGATACTGATATATTTTACCTTGTAATAGGAAGGATCTTCATGAAAGATTTTTTACGTAAGCTTGAATTGCCTGAATTTATTAAAGATTCACGATTAACAGCTTCCGTAGTAATCATCTTAGTGCTTTCTTTAGTGGGAAGCATTATTGCGATGATTATGAGTCCATTATTTGGCTTGGCAATGGTATTGATTTTCATTTTGTCTGTTGCTTTTGCCATTTATGGAACCTACATTTTAGCAGGTAAGGCAACTAATTTTGCAGTTAATTTGTCCTACCGTATAAAACGTAGTGAACAAGAAGCAATGATCAAGATGCCGCTTGGTATTTTGCTCTATGATTCGGATCACCAGATTCAATGGGTAAACCCTTATCTGCAATTGTATCTTAAGGATACAGACCTAGTAGGTCACACAATTGAAGCTGTAGATCCAGATCTGAATAAATTGTTGAATGAAGCGATTGAAGCTAAAACCTCAGAAAATCACATAGTTAATTGGGATGGACACCGTTTTGAAATGGTAGTTCAAGATGATTTGGGCGTAATTTATCTGTTGGATATTACACGTTATGCAAAAATTGAAGACAAATATGAAGCCGAACGTCTTGCCATTGGGCAGGTCTTTATTGATAATTATGATGAATTGAGTGAGACAATGCATGATCAGGAATTGACCAGCATGAGTTCATATGTACAAAACACGCTAAGCAATTATGCTAAGAAGTTTAAGGCATATTTAAAACGGATCGATGAAGATCACTTTTTACTGCTAGTACATATGCAAGATTTAGCTGAGATGGAAAAGGACAAGTTTTCTGTTTTGGATAAAGTGCGGCAAGAAACTAGCCGCAACAATACTCCGCTTACTTTGTCAGTCGGGATTGCTTTTGGCTCCGATTCGCTATCTGAAATTGCCAACCAGGCACAATCTAACCTTGATTTAGCTTTAGGACGAGGCGGGGACCAAGTCGTGCTCCGTCAACCGGGTAAGGATGCACGCTTTTATGGTGGTAAATCTAACCCAATGGAGAAGCGAACCAGAGTTAGAGCACGAATGGTCTCACAAGCAATTAGTGAACTTTTCAAAGATGCAGACCGCGTTTTCGTTGTTGGTCACCAACGTCCGGATATGGATTCTGTTGGTAGTGGTATTGGTGTCGTAAAATTGGCTCGACTTCATGGCGTAAAAGCTAATTTTGTCTTGGACACTAACAAGACTAATTATGACGTAGGTCGCTTAGTCATCAGGATGCAACAGAATAATCAGGACAAGGATATTTTTATCAGTCCTGAGGAAGCTCTGGCTGAAGCAACCGATAAATCAATGTTGGTCATGGTTGACCACTCTAAGTATTCAATTACTTATTCTCAGCCCTTGTATGACCGCTTGAAGAATAGGATTATCGTAATTGATCACCATAGACGTGGTGAGGAATTCCCAGAAAACCCAATGCTTACCTATGTTGAACCATATGCTTCTTCTGCTTGTGAGTTGGTCACTGAGATGATTGAGTATCAACAACCAGCTCAAGGCAAGCGAGTATTAACAGACTTAGAAGCAACTGCAATGCTGGCTGGTATCGTCGTCGATTCTAAAGAATTCTCGCTTAGAACGGGTACTCGAACCTTTGATGCGGCAAGTTACTTGCGGTCAATTGGTGCCGATTCAGCTGTGGTAAGTTCGCTGCTTAAGGAAGACATCGATAGCTTCCTTGAGAGAACACACTTGGTTGCAACTTTGAAGATGGTAAAACCACATATGGCTGTTTTGTGTGGCCCTGATGACAAAATTATTGATCCAATCATCACAGCTCAAGCAGCTGATACGGCACTTGATTTGGAAAATGTGGGTGCTAGTTTTGCCATTACGCGGCGCACTCCAGATACCATTGGTATTTCTGCACGTTCCATGGGTAAGATTAACGTGCAAATTATTATGGAAAAGCTGGGCGGCGGTGGTCACCTTTCTAATGCGGCTACCCAGATCAAAGGTGTTACTATTGAAGAAGCAAGAGCAAAATTGCTTCAGGCAATTGATGAATACGAAAAGGAAAATGAATAAAGGAGAACAAGATGAAAGTTATTTTTACACAAGACGTTAGAGGTCGTGGTAAGCGCGGACAAGTTAAGGAAGTTCCAGATGGTTATGCACAAAACTATTTAATTAAGCGTGGCTTGGCTAAGACAGCTACTAAGGGTAACATGAATACCTTGAAGCGTGTAGAAGCTAACGAAAAGGCTGCTTACGAAGCTGAAAAAGCTGAAGCTGAAAAGATTAAGGCAGAACTTGAAAAAGATGATACAATCGTCCACTTCAAGTCAAAGGCTGGTACAGATTCACGTTTGTTTGGTTCAATTTCAAGCAAGAAGATCGTGGAAGGCCTTGAAAAACAATATGGCATCAAGGTTGATAAGCGTAAGTTGAACTTGCCAGAACCAATCAAGATATTGGGCTACACTAATGTTCATGCTAAGTTGTTCAAGGGCATTGAAGCTACTATTCGTGTACACGTTACTGAACAAGACTAATTCTATTTTTATAAAAAGTGGTTGTGATTGATGGATAATATCGTTTCTCAACAAATTCCACACGACTCAGATGCGGAAAAAGCCGTTCTGGGTGCGATTTTTATTGATCCAGAAGCAATTGCAGATGCTAGTGCAGTAGTTCAACCTGAAGATTTTTATGAAAGGGCAAATCAAATTATCTATCAAGCGATGCTGGATTTGTCAGACCGCGGGGATGCAATTGATCCGCTGACCCTTCAAGATGAACTAAACAAGAGAAATCAGCTAGATGACATTGGTGGGATTAGTTATGTCTCAGAGTTGGCATTGGCCACTCCTACTGCTGCGCACGTTACTTACTATGCACAAATTGTGCACCGTAAGGCACTATTGCGCAGACTGATTTCTGCTAGTCAAAAGATTATTTCTAACGCAATTGATGGGTCAGATGATGTAACCGATATTCTTGATGACGCAGAAAGCGAAATTATGAATGTGTCATCAGAAAATAATAGTGGTGGTTTCAGAACAATTAAGGAAATCGTTAATTCCACTATTAAGGATATTAATAATATCCCTGATGATGGCAATATGGTTACGGGTTTGCCAACAGGATTCGCTGAACTGGATAAGATGACGACTGGTTTTCATGATGATGAATTGATCATTATCGCTGCACGGCCTGGTGTAGGTAAAACTTCATTTGCATTGAATGTGGCACAGTTTGTGGGGCTTCATACTGATAAAACTGTTGCGATGTTTTCTCTAGAAATGAGTGGGGAACAGTTAGTTCAAAGAATGTTAGCATCCTTAGGACTAATAGATTCTCAGCACTTAAGAACAGGCCAGCTTGATGAAGAGGAATGGCGCAAGTTAGTAATTGCGTCAGGCTCGCTTGCCAACACGGATATTTTTATTGATGATACTCCGGGTATTAAAATGAGTGAAATCCGTGCAAAAGCCAGAAGACTAGCCAAAGAAAAGGGCAACCTGGGGCTAATTGTGATCGACTACTTGCAGCTGATTGAAGGTCCACGTAGTGAATCACGGCAACAAGAAGTTTCCGCAATTTCACGGCAATTAAAGAAGCTAGCTAAGGAGCTTCACGTGCCCGTCATTGCCCTTTCCCAGTTGTCACGGTCAGTTGAGCAGAGACAGGATAAACGGCCTGTATTGTCTGATATTCGTGAATCTGGATCAATTGAACAGGATGCCGATATTGTATCTTTCCTATATCGCGATGATTATTACCGTGATGAGCCAGAAGATGGTGAAAATAGCGGTAGCAGCAATGAAGTAGGATCCGAAGACGATAACGGTGAAGTTGAAGTAATTATTGAAAAGAACCGTTCGGGTAGTCGTGGTACCGTAAAATTAATGTTTTCTAAACCGTATAACCGGTTTTCAAACTTGGATTATGCGCATGATGATCCAGATGGTAATTAAGTTAAAAGACATTTGCTTTATAGCAGGTGTCTTTTATTTTTATATTAATGTTCTTAAACTGTGATAAATATCACACTCATAATTTTTATATTCTGGGATTTCATGTAAAAAGCGTATGTTTATAATATAATTGCTTAAAATAATTAATATTTTGAATTTTAACACCATTAATTTTTTGATATACTTATTACTGAAATAAGTCATTCATGAATTCATCGGAGGATAATAGAATTTTATGAAAATCAAAAAAGTTTTGGTAGGTGCATTCGCTGTTTTAGCTGCATTGTCTCTATCTGCATGCTCGGGCAATAAAAAAAGTTCATCTTCATCAAATAAACCAAAAGAATTAAATGTTGAATTTGTGCCTAGCACGCAAGCAAACAAGATGGAAGCTAAAGCCAAGCCATTAGGCACGCTTTTGCAAAAGCAGTTACATATTCCAGTTCACGTAACTGTTTCTACAGACTACAGCGGCTTGGTTGAGGCAATGTCTTCTAAGAAGGTTGACGTTGGCTTCATGCCACCTTATTCTTATATCTTGGCGCATAAACGCGGGATTGCGGACGTACTCTTACAGGCCGAACGGTATGGATATGATGAGCCATCAGGCAAGATGAATCACAAATTGATGCACAAGTATCGTGGCATGATTGTGGTGAAAAAGGGATCAAAGATTAAATCTTGGAAAGATCTGAAAGGGAAGAAAATTGCCATTGGTGATCCTAGTTCTTCATCTGGTTATGTTTATCCAATTGCGGAACTTTATAAAAAAGGTCTGAACGTCACCAAGGATAGCAAGCTCGTTAATATTAAGGGCGATGACCAAGAGGTTATTTCAGTCTTAAACGGGGATGTGGACGCTGCATTTGTATTCTCAGATGCCCGTAATATCGCTGCGAAGGATGATAAGAGAGCAATGACTGATGTTGTTCCGATTTACTTCACGCAATGGATTCCTAACGATACCATCGCTGTTAGAAAGGACATGCCTAAGAAGTTCAGAGTTAAATTAGCTAAGGCTTTCAAAAACATTGCTAAATCTAAGAAAGGCAAACAAATTATTGAAAGCATCTATAACCACTATGGCTATGTAGATGCTAAAGATTCTGATTTTGACGGCTTGCGTAATTATCAAAAGATCATTAACGAAGCAACTGGCAAATAATCAATAGCGCTGAAAAGACTCGCTTTATCAAAAGTGGGTCTTTTCTTGTGCGTGATATATCGGTTAGAATATGTAACAAAGGAGAAAAATATGAAAATCGCCGTTTTAACTGATAGCTCAGCTTATTTAACTAAAGAACAACAGGAAAAATATCATATCGATGTTTTGCCTATTCCGATTATTTGGAATAATAAAACGTATCGTGATCTGATTGATATTGGTTACGAAGAGTTTTATCAAAAACTAGACGAAGAAAAGAACTTGCCAACTACTTCACAGCCATCAATCGGTAATTTACAAAAGAAGATTGATGAATATGTCCAGGAAGGCTACACCGATGTGATCATAATTACCTTATCTAGTGGTATTTCAAGCTATTACTCTACTGTGCACAGTATCGCTGAAGACGAAACTAGGATTAAGGTACATCCTTTTGATAGCAAAATTACATGTGCTGGTGAAGCAGATTGTGCTATTCTTGCAGGACGCCTTGTCGCAGCCGGAGCGGACGTTGATTTAATCATGCATGATTTAACTGACTTGCAGAAAACGATGGATGTGCGCTTTGTGGTGGACGATTTAAGCCACTTGAAGCGTACGGGCCGTCTTTCTAACGCTGCTAGCTTTGTCGGTGCTTTGTTAAAAATTAAGCCGATTCTTTCAATGGATGTGCAAGCTGAAGGACACATTTCCGCAATTGCTAAAGAACGCCAAACCAAGCGGGCTTATAAGCATATCCAAATCGATTTTGATAATCTGACCAAGAATATGCCATATAAGATTCAATGCACTATTTTTGATTCGCTTGATCCAGACAAAAAAGAAGAGTGGGTTAAGGATTATCAAGCTAAGTTCCCTAAGTATGAATTTAATACTAGCATCATTGGCCCGGTAGTCGGAGTGCACGTAGGACAAGGAACTATGGCAATGATTTGGTGCCGCGAATTGGATGATTATTTTGATGAAAACGGTCAGCCAATCAAAGGAATTGACTCAAAAGAAGTTGTAGATAATGCGTAAGTAAAGAAATTTAATTACGTATACATGAAAGCCCTTACACCTGAGGGCTTTTTTCTTTATAAATAGGAGCAGCACAAAACTATTTGGAGATAAAAATTTTTTACGAAAAGGATGAGAATATGTCAGATAAGAAATATGTCGGCAGTATTGAAGCCGGTGGTACTAAATTTATCGTAGCAGTTCAAGATGTTGAAACAGGTAAGGAAGTTGCAAGAGACCGTATTCCAACTACCACCAATAAGGAAACCTTGGAAAAGACTGCAGAGTTCTTTAAGAAGCATCCAGTTGATGCATTAGGTATTGGTACTTTTGGTCCAATTGATATTAATCCTAAGTCAAGAACCTACGGTTATATCTTGGATACACCAAAGCCAGGTTGGTCAGGTACTAATGTAAAAGGATTCTTTGAAAAAGAATTAGGTATTCCTGTAGTGATGACAACTGACGTTAATGCATAATGCTACGGTGAATATGTTGCGCGCGGCCGTGACGATTCTAAGAGTTACTTCTATGCAACTGTAGGTACTGGTGTAGGTGCCGGGATCGTTCAAGGCGGCAAGATGCTTGGTCTTAACAACTACCCTGAAATGGGACACATGCTTGTACGCCGCTACCCAGGTGATGATTATGAAGGCCACTGTCCGTTCCATAACGATGCTTGTGTAGAAGGAATGGCAGCTGGTCCAAGTCTTGAGGGTAGAACTGGTATCCCAGGTGAAAAGCTTTCTCGTGATAACGAAGTCTTCACTTACTCTGCATACTACATCGCACAAATGCTCTTCAATGTTTACATGACCGCTCGTCCAGATGTGATGATCGTGGGTGGTTCTGTATTAAACGAAGACGATTTAGTTAAGGTAAGAAAGTTCTTTGACGAATTTAACAACAACTATGTAGCTACACCTGATTTGAATGAATTAATTGTTCGTCCAGCTGTAGCTAACAATGGTTCAGCTACCTTAGGCGATTTTGAATTAGCTAAGAATTTACTTAAGTAAAAAAGAATAAAAAATAAATATGCAATAAAAAGGCTCAACCTCTTAAGAAAGACGTAAGGCAAGCCTTTTTTGATGTAATCGGATACAAATCAGTGTAACCCGGATTTAAAATTGAAGTGCAACGCTAAGTGTTAAACAAAAAGGCCATGAAGACCTAAACTTGAAGTGACCAAAAATCAAGGAAGGTGAATCTTCATGACCAATTCAAATTCTAGCATCTCTAGACATTATCATCAATTAAATAGTGAACAACTAGGACAAATACAAGCTCTGCTTGATTCAGGCATAACCTCCTGTTCCGCTATTGCTCGAGAAGTTGGCTGTCACAAATCGACAATTAGCCGTGGCAGCGTCCTGCAAAGAGATCATAACTATCTGCTCTATGAGCATTACTATGCCGATACTGCGCAGATCTATCATGATAAGCGACGCAAGAACTGCTATAAGCGTGATCCGTTAAAACATTATGCTGCTTTTCTGAGAATGCTGTCTAAGCGGTTTAAAGCTAGATTTGATGCTACCAGCATTGATGAGTTTGTTGGTGAGTTCAAGCAGACGATGCCAGGCTATCCCTGCCCCAGCACGCCTGCCGTTTATCGCTATATTGATCGCAGTTTGCTAGATATATTGATCTGCCAATGAAGCTTAAAAGACGCAGAAACAAACGGCATCATAGTCATGGTGGGCATGCTTTACACAAAAAGAATCTTGGCAATTCAATTGAGCAGCAGCCTAAAGAAGTTGAAGACAGGACAACTCCTCTTAACTGGGAAGGAGATTTGGTTAAAAGCGTTAGACGTAAAAATCAACCTGCTTTGATGACTCTGACAGAAAGAACTACTCGTTTTGAGGTTGTCATCAAAATACCAGATTATCGAGCAAGTACTTGTCAACGACTGCTTCAAAAAGAAATAGACCAGCATCCTGATTGGTTCAAGACTATTACTTTTGATAACGGCTCTGAGTTTGCAGATATGACTAAAATCAAGAACTGTCAGATCTATTTTGCTCATCCATATTCACCTTGGGAAAGAGGCACAAATGAAAACTGCAGCGGTCTTCTGCGTCAATTCTTCCCTAAAGGCAAAAGCATGAAAGATAAGACAGCTGCATATGTTCAACAGGCAACTAATGCCATTAACCACAAACATTGCCGAATCCACCAATATCACACAGCAGAAGAACTCTTCAAGCAATATATCTCTTCATAACCTAACTGTTGCACTTAAATTGACAATTCAGGCAAATCAGTGTAATATTAGAAACATAGAAAACCTATCACATTATTTTTCAGAAAGGGGTTCTACCTATGAAAAAGACAGATAGAGGTTTAAAAGACAAAGTTATCGGAAAAGTGAAAGAGGTCGAAGGTAAGGTTACCGGCGACAAGGCTCGCGAAGTACAAGGAAAAGCTCAACAAGGTAAGGGTAAAATAAAGGAAAAGGCTAAGAAGTTAAAGGATGATCTTGAAGATCATTAAAATAGCAGTTTGCTTTATTAAACCTAAACGGAAAGAAAAGAGATGATCCTATGTTACATTGGATCTGGGTCTTAATAGTTGGTGCCATAATAGGACTAGCCGCCGGTTTCATAACTGGTAAAGGCGGGTCGATGGGCTTCATAGCTAATACAATAGCGGGGCTGGTTGGCTCGACTCTTGGACAAGCAATCTTTGGTGAATGGGGACCACAAATGGCTGGCATGGCAATAGTGCCATCCATATTGGGAGCGATAATATTGGTTGCTTTGGTTTCATTCATCATGAGTATTTTCAAACGAAAAACTGAATAAAAACTTAATACTAAAAAAGGACATGCACTTGCATGTCCTTTTTGTTTCATGTGAAACTTTTTTACTTTAATTTTTTGTTTTCTGCGTCTTTTTCAGTTTTAAATCTAATTTTGATTTCTTCAGGCAAAATGCTAGGAACTGAAGTGTCGTAGAATTCGTAGAAGATCGGCTTCTTATTTGAGTCATTGCTCTTTGGATAAAGGGCAAAATCGGTTTTTGAAAATGGCAGACTAATATTTCCGCGAATTGCGTTAATAATCTCGTTGATCATATGCAAAATATATTTTCGCGTATCAGTAGTAAGCGACATGATTACGCGGCTAAAGCGAACAGTGCCTAGCAATTTATGAGCAGTTATTTGGAAGACGTCAGTAATATTCAATTCTTCAAATGATTGAAACATGGTGTCCCATAATTCGCCGCGTTGAACGTCAGGAATAGTGTG
>JAEIGA010013883.1_pt1 | contig 12246 bp, 14 predicted proteins | sample 9270691 | NCBI WGS metagenome assembly JAEIGA01 (sample SAMN17057246, study PRJNA624740) | gut metagenome | biome: biome; isolation source: fecal sample | host: Bos grunniens | place: China: Xizang | collected 2019
ACCAGATGGCGGGGCGACGAAATCAGCGGCGGAAGTGAGGGCGAGGGAATGCTGCTGAATTTTTTTTTGAAGTTGTTGTCGATTTGTTTCTGAATTTGTGACCGAACAGGTGGTCGAATTTTGTGGTGCGGAAAAAATTTGTTTCACGTGAAACATTTTTTTCTTGTTGACTTTTCTATAAACTTGTGTTAAATTAGTCTTAGGCATAATAGTTATTGTTAGGTCTCATTTCGATTACACCGTGACGTGAGGTTCCCTCGTTGTAGTGTCGCTCCTTCTGCGGCGGGGGAATTTCGAAGCGGAGAAAGGGGTAATATTATGGCAGCAGTGACAACAGTAAAGTATGTCGGCACTATCACGAAAATCAGTACAACGAAGAATGACGATGGCTCCGTTAAAGTAGCAAAGGACAATTACTCCGAGTCTACTGAAACGAAGTCTACATTTGTTTCTTGGCTTGACACCGTGAAGGCGGCAGTAAACACTTAATGAAAGGTAGGTAACAGGGTATGATTAACATTGATGAACTCAAACCTATCCTCGAACCGCTTTTAGATGGTCGTGAAGATTCTGCTACTATTATAGAATCTATTCAGGGTATTGATAAAGAAGTCCCTGAACCTGACTTTTCTGCTCGTGAAGCTGAAATCAACAAGGCTTGGAATGAGCGTTATATGAAAGCGTTTTTCGGAGAGAAGGGTGCGGACCTCTCAACAGAAGTTCCGCAGGACGAAGTCGGAGAGGCTTCGGCAGCAGTAGACGAAATTGATGGTTCTGAGGAGATTACTCCTGAGAATATTACCATTGATGACCTCTTTGAGGAAAAAATCATAGAATAAAGAAGGGAGAGAATGCGATATGTATAATCCGCAGAAAACAACGGTTAGTGAAACTTCTTATGCAATTCTTAACGCTATCCGTAACGAATCGGACATCTTCAGAACCTCAACACCGCTTGTTCAGAACTCAAGTGATGCTAAGGCTTTCGGTGAGTTCGTAACAGGCTCAGGTCGTTACAAGGAACTCTTCTGGGGAATCCTTATCAACAGAATTGCAGCAACACTTGCAACTGGTCGTGAGTTCAAGAATAAACTTGCTCGTTTCAGACGTGGTAAGCTGAACCTCGGTGATGTTGTACAGACAGTATGGGTTGGTCTTGTACTTCCGACTGGATGGACATCTGACGTATCCAGCCCTGGAGATGTTTACCAGACTAACAAGCCTGATGCAAAGGTTTCAATGTCTGCTGTAAACAGCAAGTTATCTTATGAGGTAACTACAAACGATGTAGAACTTTCTTACGCATTTACTTCCGAAGGTGGTCTCTTCGATTTAGTAAGTAAGATTGTTGAGAGACTCATTACATCTGAGGCTTATGATGACTTCCTTATGATGAAGTGGATTATGGCAAAGAACCTTATTGCTAATCCTGATGCTGTTGTAGGTATGGGTGAGACACTTTCATCTCAGGCAACTGCTGATAACCTCACAGCAACAATGAAGGAAGTAGTAAACGATTATCCGTTTATGAAGACCAAGTACAATGAGGCACACGTTCAGGCTCCTTGTCCTGCAGAAGAGATTGTATTTATCTCTACTTCAAAGTCAAGAGCAAAACTTGATGTATACGCTCTTGCTAAGGCATTCAACCTTACTTACGAGCAGTTCCTCGGTAACGAAGTACAGATTGACTCCTTCGGTTTCGACGATGCAGACCTTGTAAGACTTTACAACGTGCTTGATGCAAACGTAGCACTTGGACTTCTTCCTGCATACGATGCATTCACAGACGCTGAACTTGCATACCTGCAGCAGATTACAGGTGCAGTCATTGACCAGGATTGGTTTATGAGTTGGGATAGAGTTTATGAGATGAATAGTATCTACGACCCTAAGCATCTCAACAACAACACTTTCCTTACAATCCACAGGATTTACTCTTACAATCCGTTCGCTAACTGTACTTACTTCACAGAGGCTGCTGAGCCTACAGTATCTCTTAACAAGTCTACTACAACTATTGCAGCAGGCTCTAACGAGACACTTACAGCTACAAAGTCTCCTAACGACAGTTCCGTAACTGTAACTTGGAGTTCTTCTAACACAGCAGTTGCTACAGTAAATAGCAGCGGTAAGGTAGTTGGTGTTGCAGCAGGTACAGCAATTATCACTGCAAAGGCTACATCCCTTGCAGGTAGCGCTACTGCAAAGTGCACAGTAACGATTACTGAATAAGATTTCATGGATTGAAAATCCTCCTAAATTGGGGTGGGTGAAATAACATCACCCATCCCTATTTTTATAAGAAAGGAGACTTTATAATGGGAAGAAATAACGCCTCTACAAGGTATTTAAGAATAGAGAACTTCGAAATCTATAATTATTACTTTGAGAGAATGATTAACATTGCCCGTTCTCAGTTCACTTGGACTGGTCTTCCCGACACCTGCGACCCTTGGTACTTAGAGAAAGTAATGCTCAATGCGGGCAAAGGCTCTATCTTCAGAGTAAAGGGCACAGATATCTGGCTTTCAACTGACTTCGTTTACAAGACAGGTGGTTTATCTGTCTATGGTCTGCCTACTGATATCTGCGGTGTTGGTGCTAATAAAGGTCCTATTGAAACGGATGAATGGGAAATTATGTGGGATAATAAGACCCACACTTCTCTGCTTCCTCAGATAAGATTTTATGCCAAGCAGCTTACAATGCTTCATCAGACATTTAACCTTAATCTGAAACAGCAGAATAAACCTACAGTTGTTGTAACGAACGACAACAAGTTGCTTTCGAATATGAACTTCTTCAATGAGATGGATGAATACAAGCCTGTTCTTTATGTCAATTCTTCATTCAATATGGATGCAATTCAGACGCTTGACCTTCACGTTGAATACAAGGGAAGGGAACTCCTTGAGGCTATGGAGATTGTTTGGGGAAGATTCCTCTCAATGTGTGGTATCGTACCTCTTACAAGCAAGAAAGAGAGAATGAACAACGATGAACTCGTTATGAATAGACAGTCAGACCTTGTTTCTCTGAACTCTCGTATGGAAGACAGACTCGAAATGTGTAATAAACTTAATAAGAACCACGGCTTCAATTGTGCAGTTAACCTTGCATCGAACATTATTGAAGAGTCACAGTTCGAACCGTTTATGACAGTTTCAGGCACTATGCTTGGAGAAACATCAGGCTCAAAGACAACATATGATAACCTTGATAAAGATGATGAACAGAAAGGAGTTGAGAACTAATGGCACAGTTTACACAGTCAATCAGAAATATGATAATTGAACAGGCTGATAAAACAGGTAAGGATATAACCACCGTGCAGGGTATCTACGACTCCGCTCTTGCCCGTCTTTTTACTGGCGAAGGCATCAATGCAATAAGCAACGAGTACAAGCAGCAGTTCATTGTGGGTTTCACACTCCACTTCTGGAACTACGAGTTAGGTCTTGAGACCGAAGCGATGTGGAAGATGAAACTCTTTGAGAAACTCTACAACAAGGGTGCTTATATCAATGATATCTACGCTCAGCTTGATAAGCAGATTTTCGCTAATTACAGAGTACACAAGGTAGATAACACATCTCAGGCTACTATCGATGTTTCACGTGAAACATCTGATACCACAACATCGAGTTCAGAGTCTACCAACAGTAACACAAACGTTGTTGATGGAGAGTCAACACAGGAAGGTTCAGCATCAGAGTCTGCAAGTGCTTCTGATAATGGAGACAGCGTAAAGAGTGGTACTGCTACTCATACAGGAACATCTGAGAATGCTTCCGAGGGCAGCGACGTTACGACTGACAACACTTCAAACTCTACATCAGGTTCAGATGTTGTTTCTGACAGTTCAGCAACCACTACATCTGGTAGTGATGTTACTACATCAGAGACTGAGGGTGAGAACAGCAAGACTACTGTCAACGATGCAGTAAAGACTGATGAGTACGGACATAGAATTGATGATGAACATACAACTGAGTTCAACGGTAAAGAGATTGATACCGCCGACCACGATATACATCATTATCAGCAGGGTACTTATGATGATGAAGTAGTGTTCGAGAGACTCGTGGCTGACGTTGCTAACAACGAGCAGTTCTTCTCTGACACACCGCAGGGTCAGTTGTCAATGGCAAACATTAAGAACGGCAATTATATGACCAACGCTACGGTTGCTAAGTCTACAGCCGAAGCAGGGTTCAAGACTAAAGAGACGACAACTCACGATTATACAGATGGTAACGGCTTTGACACTTACGACGATGGTACTATCGAGAACACTAAAGAGTTCGACCAGAGAAACGACGAAGTAAGTGGATTCACAGAGCACTCAGGTTCAGATACTCATAATGAGAACTCGAACTCTACAGAGAGTGGAAGCGAGAACTCTTCTACTTCTGAGAATAAGACCTACGACTCTACAGAGTCTAAGTCAGGTGAGGTTACCACTGAGTACGGTAAGATTGAGACCAAGGATGGTGAGACCGTAACTACTTACGGTAAGACTGATACAAGGACAGATAACCTTGAAGATGCTTCTAACGAGACTGAGAGCCACAGCAATGTGAGTGAGTCTGAGAAGAGTTCATCTAACAGTCTTACAAGCACCAACGATGTAACTACTACAGACGAGGGTTCAAGCAGCACAAGCGGCGAAACCTCACACGATGGAACAGAGAGTTCTAACACTGTAAACACCGCAGAGGGTTCAGTAGACGAGATGTCTTACGAGATTAACTGGGAGATGTTATATCAGTCAATGCCTCTTCTGAACAAGGTATGGGAACTTTTCGATGACCTGTTTATGTTCCTCTGGAACTAATTGTAAATCTATAAGGGGTATGCTATAATAAAGTATGCCCCTTAATTTTATAAGGAAAGGAGATTTTATTATGGGTAAGATTACAGCAGTCTTTGAAACAGACGATTGCAACTGCAAATGCAATCACAGTGAAGACTATATCCCCTCAGCCTATCCTGAATGCGAAACTGTCGATATGAAACTGGACTTCTTCAAGCGTGAGATAGACAGCATTGATATCGACGCTACCGCTGAAGTAGAGAACGATGGTGGAGACCCTGCGGTAGTTGTTACCAAGCGTGGTGACCACTTACAGCCTACTTTCGATTTTCAGTTTCAGAACGTTATCGGAAGACAGGGTGAACAGGGACCTCAGGGAGAGAAAGGTGACAAAGGCGATAAGGGAGACAAGGGCGACAAAGGAGACAAAGGTGATACTGGTGCTCAGGGCGAACAGGGTGCAACTGGACCTCAGGGTGAACAGGGCATACAGGGCGAAACTGGACCTCAGGGTGAGACAGGACCGCAGGGACCTCAGGGCGAGAAAGGTGACAAAGGTGACAAGGGTGACAAGGGTGACCCTGGCGATGTTGGAGCATATCCTGATATCTCAGCTACTGCACAGGTTGATGCTAACACAGGAACACCTTCGGTAACTGTAACTAAAACTGGAACTGATGCCGCTCCTAACTTTGATTTTGCTTTCAGCAATCTTAAAGGTGCACAGGGACCTGCGGGTGCTGACGGTGCTGATGGTACTGATGGTACAGATGGTATTTCACCTACTGTTACAGTAAGGACTATTGCAGGCGGTCATCAGATTGAGATTGTGTCAGCAGGTGGCACAGAGCGATTCGATGTTATGGACGGTACAGACGGCACAGATGGTACAGATGGTACAGATGGTACAGACGGTATTTCACCTACTGTCACAGTAAGAAGTATAACAGGCGGTCATCAGATTGAGATTGTATCGGCAGGCGGTACGGAGAGATTCGACGTTATGGATGGTACAGACGGTACAGATGGTACTGATGGTACTGATGGTATTTCACCTACTGTTACAGTAAGAGATATTACAGGCGGTCATCAGATTGAGATTGTATCGGCAGGTGGTACAGAGAGATTCGACGTTATGGATGGTGCTGATGGTGCAACTGGACCTCAGGGACCCGCAGGACAGGACGGTACAGATGGTACAGACGGTGTAACACCTGTTATCTCAGCAACTGCTACTGTTGGTGCTAACACTGGCACACCGAGTGTAACTGTTACCAAGTCAGGTACAGACGCTGCTCCTTCATTTGCTTTCGCTTTCGATGGACTGAAAGGTGAGAGTGGAGAAAAGAATTATACTGATTTCAGTCTGAGGGTGTATTATTACAACAGTGCTGAAGACTGGTATCCTTCTTATGTAATATCTGGTAGATATTACATTGAGTCAGGATATTTAATATTCTGCGATGTTATATTGTCAGGCGAAGAAGGTTTTGATATATCGAGGCTCGCAGTAAGTGGAAATCGTTTCACATTAAACACAAGTGTGTCATACGATAGAACTACTGAAACATTTGCTGCCAGACTTGCTAAGTCAATTGAATTGTTATCAGGTCATTCAGCGAGTGCATCTACGTGGACTACTTATTGGGGTGGTGCATTAACTGATTTATCAACTGTTATAGCTTCTGTATTAGTTGATACGTTCCCTAATTATGCTCAGTGGAATATTCAGAGTAACGATGTTACAATCTACAACTACGATAGAAATGAAGAAACCAACGAGAATTACAGAGCGATGAAGTATGGGGATAATGAATGTATGTTGCAGGCGAAATATATGGGTGTTTATCACTCTCCTGTACATTTTAATAATAACATAATCGAATATCTTAGTTATGCCAATAGTATTTATCTTCACATTGAAGGTAGTTACCCGCTCAATACAGATTTAGCTGCTGGATTTTCAACGAGAGTTAGATTGAAAATGCCGTATGTAGCAATTTCATCATAAGAAAGGAGAGATTATTATGGCAGGATGTTGCAGAGGAAATATCTACATTCCGACAGCGTTCGAGGAATGCAATACGTTGGAGATGCAGATAGCTTGGCTCGGTAAAAAGTATACCGAATTAGAGGAAAGGGTTGAGGCTCTGGAAGAAGAGATTGAACCCACTGATGACTCAGAATAGAACCAATAACAATTGACAATTGCCGATGAATATGGTATTATAACCTTGTAGACAATGCACGATGTCCCCGTTTTTCGGGAATCCCTGTTTAGACAACAGCCGAGGCGGACGAAGGTTGGAAACCTATGTTCATCGGCATTGTCTTATTTTATAAAGAAAGCAGGTGATTATATGAGGGCGTGGAGTAGACGTAGCATAGAGGAAGTAATAAGAGAAGTATTTAGGAGTATGGGAATATTATGAGTAGAGAATGGAGCAGACGTTCAATTGAAGAGATTGCAAGGAAGATTGCTAAGGGCGCAGGCGGTAAGATAAAGGGTCGTCAGATGCAGATTGTTCATAATGGCTCTGATACTTTAGGTGTTGCCGACGCCCCTTATTTCATTTCGTCTGGTGGTTCTATTGTTCTTGTTTGTCCTATTCTTAAAGCAGTCAATCAGTCATTCTTATATATCGATGATGATGCTTGTGATATCGGTTATCTACCATTTGCGCAGGGCTTTAAGTCATTACCACGAGACAATGAAAGTGTAGGACTTTACTATAACAGTATATCAGATGAACCGTTTAGACCGTTCATCACATCAGGCTCAAACCCAGGATTCAATAGACACGACTCAGCAGGTGCTGTAAAGTGTTATGCGGCAGATGTATCAGAAGGTGGAGAACTTTCGAACGAAGTCCTTGTTTTCAACTACGATGATTATAACGACACATCATTATATATCGGTATAGCCAGTGATATATTCTACAAGACATATACAAGCGGTCACGATATATGGGTATATGTACCGAGACTTATGATGGAAGGTACGGCATTGAATTCGATTTTACTGAGTTGTGCATTAAACGCACCGATAGATTCAACCAAACAGATTATCTTTAAGGTGGAATAAATATGAGATACTATAAAGCAACCTCGGTACTTACCGAGCAAGACTTATATGAATATAATTATGAAGACGAAGGAGATGATATCATTATGAGTAACAAGACGTATGACATTTTGGTTTATATCTGTCAGATATTCTTGCCCGCTCTGATTACTCTCTACGGAGTTATCGGTGCAACGTGTAATATCCCTTACACTGAGCAGGTACTGACGATAGCAACCGCATTCGACGTGTTCTTAGGAACGTGTCTGAAGATAAGCAATTATCAGTACAAAAAGAGAATGGAGGATGACGAAGATGAAGAGTAAGACTATTTATAATGTTACTGTAGAGGTAACAGAGGTAGACGGTGATGGAGTTGTTATACACGACAAGCAGGAAATCGCCGTTGAAGATGATAAGGGAAGAGTGAGAGACTTCCTCGGTAAGCAGTTCAACAGATTTGAAGACAGATTAGGAAAGGGTGAAAGAGAATGGTAAAAGGAATTGATGTTTCTACTTGGCAGGGTGTCATCGATTGGGATAAGGTCAAGAAAGACGGTATCACTTTCGCTATCATCCGTTGCGGCTACGGTACAACAGGTGTTGATAACCAGTTCGCAAGAAATATGAAAGAGGCAAGACGTGTGGGTATTAAGGTAGGTGTATATCTTTATTCTTATGCACACGGAGTTGCAGAGGCTCAGGCAGAGGCTAAGCATTGTCTTGACCTTGTGAGACCTTACGGTAAACTTGATTTACCTATCTATTACGATGAAGAAGAGAGTTATCAGTTCTCAAGAGCAAAGGAACTCGCTACTGCATTCTGCGAGGTTATTGAGAGTGCAGGTTACTGGGCAGGCATTTACAGTTCTTCAAGCAAGTGGCAGAATGAACTTAGAGGTCTTGACAGATTCACAAAGTGGGTTGCTAACTGGGGAGACAACGGCAGACCTGCACATAACTGCGGCAAGCCGAACGTATCAGGTTGTGATATCCATCAGTACAGTTCAGTAGGTAATGTAAGCGGTATCGCAGGTGATGTAGATATGGACGAACTCTACCGTTTATCTTTGTTCGACGATATTGCAGGAAATACAAGTTCTGAACCTGAACCTGCACCTGTAACACCGAAGAAGACTAACGCTGAGATTGCGGCAGAGGTATGGTTAGGATTATGGGGAAGTGGAGACGAACGAAAGAGAAGACTCACTGAGGCAGGTTATGACTACGATGCCGTACAGGATATCGTAAATGCTACCGCTCCTGAAACATCTCTCCCTAAGAGAGTACACGTGGTTCAGGAAGGCGACACATTAAGCCAGATTGCTAAGACGTATGGAACTACTGTACCGAAGTTGAAGAAGTTGAACGACATTAAGAACGTCAACCTCATTTACGTAGGGCAGGTGATATGCGTTGAGTGAGATAATATCGACAGTCGTTAGTGTCGTTGTTACCAGTTTCTGCGGCTACCTTATATGGTGGCTGCAGAAGCACTCTGATAAGAAAGACGCTGAACGAGAAGGGATAAAATTACTATTGAAAAGTGTACTCAAATCATATTATAATGAGTATAAGGACCAAGGTAAGATAAGCAGTCAGGACTTCACAGAATACGAAGAAATGTACAACGCATATCATAATCTTGGTGGTAACGGAACTGCTACCAAGTGGTTCGAAAAGATAAAGGAGCTTGAAATTGATGATTAGGGTAAAGTCTAAAACTTTCAAACTGGATATCTTCGATGATAATGCGTTCTTCCGTATCATCTTTGACAGAGGAAAGAAAAGACCTGCTATTAAACACGAGGAGTGTGGGCGAGTGTGGTTTGAGAAACAACCACCCGTCACCCCTGCCTCGTGGTTATTGTATATAGTAGATTACCCTAACAAAGGAATTAACATCTATCGGTGTGGAGAAGATAAACCGATAGTAGAAAGGATGTGAGTTTATGGCGTATATCGCACCTGACAGTCATATTAAACTGTATAGTGGAGTACAGATAATCCCTGGTCGCCAGATTGCTTTCAGTTCAAAGGCTAACCAGACAGCGTACTTCGCAAGTAAACTGGTACAGGATTACACACCTTGTACCTATGTAAGACGTACTTATAGTGTCAAGGCTGAGGTCAGTATGTCAGTCGTAAAGAACTGTAACTACATTTCATTTACGAACCCTGACTTTGAGAACGTCACTTGGTATGCAAAGATAATCAACTATGAGTATGTGAACAACGCTTGTACTGAAATCTTCTATGCGGTTGACTACTTCCAGACATTTATGTTTGATGTCAACTTTGAGGTATGTACGATTGATAGAGAGCAGTTGAGCGTAGCTGATTACAACAAGTCAGTAACAAATCCTTATGACTATAGTATCGTGGAAATGAGGACAGATGAGAACATTCCTCTTCCTGACGAGATTTATAACTTCCCGACAGTGGGAGATACTACTGCTTCAAGAACCTTCCTTCCTGGTGGTTATGAGGACAGCGGTTATGAACAGACGGCTCAGAGCACTTATATGTACACAATCATCTTATCATCTCCGATTACGAAACTCTCGTTGAACGCAAGTCATTATGAAGGCATTCTTCCTCTTGATGTTATTACGAGAATGGTAAATGCCTGTGGTTTCACGATTGCAGCAAGTCTGCCTAATACTGCGGAATTACCTATCGGTGTTAACATTAAAGAGAACAAGATGATTTACACAAAGAACTCAACCTACTCTTACAGTTCAGGTAGTTGGTGTGTATGGGCACAGTCAGGACACACTTGGAGTAATCCTTACAACTCAGGTGAAACATTGAACTTCGGTTTCGGTAGTTTATGTTCGTTTATGAATAATAACCCGACACAGACACTTATTCTTGCAACACCTTCTTATGAGGCAATGCAGGGTATCCTTAGGGATTTAGCTTCAAACGACGCTGTAAGTTCTATTCAGGGTCTGTACTTACTTCCGTTTACATTCCTTGCAAACTTACACGCAAACACAAGTGGTTATATTCAGGACCCGAACAACTGGAATGATGCATCCGCAGGTATTGACACTTTTGCAAATGATGTTGGAGAGAGTGCACCCGCTTCTTTCGTAGAAGAGATTACACCTATCTTCAGCAACACGATAAAGAATAAGAAACTTCTTACTTTCCCTTATCAGTATATCAAGGTCAGCGCACCTGATGGTACTGCTAAGGAATATAAGTTTGAAGACTTTACAGACTTACAGAGCCTCAACAGCGGTACTGCTTCAGATTTCATCTGTAAGTTCCTGTATATGACAGATATGAGTGGACAGCCTATTATGGGGGTTTACCCTTATGACTATAAGACATTCTTCGATGATGATTATAACTATCGTCACAGACTGAACGCTGAAGAGAGATTTGAGTTCACTGATATTCCTCAGATGGCATATATGACTGATGCGTATCTCGCTTATGTAGGTAGCCAGTATAGTGAACAGTTGAAACTCGACCCTATGAGAGAGAACATCGCTACTCAGGAGTATTACAATAAATACTTAGAGAAGAATGCTAACTGGGAAGACACAACCTCTGCTATAGATGTTATAGGTGGTGCAATTGGAAAAGGATTGAACACCGTTACACTTGGTGGATGGAATGCACTCGGCAGAGCAACTGGTCTTTGGGGTAGTGATAATGTAGCCAATGATTATTATAAGAAAGAGATGCAGAACGCTCAGAACGCTGCAGAACTTCAGAAAAATAATGCTGCACTTAATCTCCGTAAAGAGTCTCAGGCTTGGGCTGACACAGGTGAGATAGGTTCACAGTTAGCATCTGCAAAGTCAGCATTCAGGGTTAATAACTATGTAGCAGGTGGCGGCGTTGGTGCGATGGCTAATTACCTCAACGGTATGAGATTCATCTTCGATAGAATCACATTAAAGACCGCATTCCTTCAGAAGTTCGATAACTACTTCACAAACTATGGTTATAAGAGTACCAGAACTGGTGTACCTCACATAGCAACATATCTCGGTGGAACAAAGACAGGTAATGCTCCTAAGTTCTTACAGAACGAGCAGGGCTACTATGTAACATATATCAAGACTGTTGACTGTAAGATTTACAGCACAATGGACCTGATAACTGAGTTCTTTGAGGGTCTGTTCAATCAGGGTATCCAGTTGATAGACGGTGACACATTGATATCATAAGTAGGTGATACTATGGCAAAGACATATAAAGAACATTATAATAATGAAAGACTTGTGAATGCACTGGACGCTGATGGCGAGCGTCCTGCATTCTACATAGTCTGTTCTCGTGAGAGAGGACCTGGAAAATCATATAGTTTCAGTAAGTTACTCTTTAACAACTTCTTAGAGAA
>JAEIGA010013884.1_pt1 | contig 12246 bp, 12 predicted proteins | sample 9270691 | NCBI WGS metagenome assembly JAEIGA01 (sample SAMN17057246, study PRJNA624740) | gut metagenome | biome: biome; isolation source: fecal sample | host: Bos grunniens | place: China: Xizang | collected 2019
ACCACCTCCACAAAGGCGTTGCCGAAGAGTGCCTTATCGAAGGCCAAATGGTTGAGCACCTGACGCAACGACTCCCCTTGTGAGTTAGCCGCAGCCACGAAGGCGCGCATTCTCTCGGCCTCCTCGGGGAGCGAAAAGCCACTTCCGGAGATGTAGTCGGCCTTGTCGTTGATGATGCGGCGATGGGTGGTGGAGCAGCGCGCCAACATCGACAGCGCCAGAGGAAAGAGGTTGTCGCTACCCCAATTCCAGAACTCCCCCTCCTTGGCCGCCCCTTTTGTGGTTCCCATCTGCAAGGGGAGGCCCAGACCTCCAAATGAGGCGGCAGCCCGAGGGGTGAAGATTTTCGGAGTGTAGGTTTTCTTATTGTTTTCCATTGGTAGAGAATTGTTTGTTAGAGATAATGGGGAACTACTCGGCGCCACCCCCGAGGGGTGTTGCCATCCATCCGTCCACACTTCCCAGCAGGAGCCTTGTGGTGGGTGGGTGGGCCCTTTTTGAGGAGCTGTCACACTCGGCCTCAAGGAGCCTCAGAGGGTAGTCGCCACGCCCCTTGGGGGAGTAGCCCACAACCCACTCCTGACCCGAAGCGAGGGTGAGGATGGCAACCATCCCGCGCCCACTCATAGCCACCATTCGGGCAATCTCTTCGGGCCTGAAACCACTCACAACAATCTCCAGGCGGTGTTCCACCTCTCCCCCCGAGAGGTAGCGCTCCGTGTAGCGTGCGCCATTGTCGGCAAAGGCCACCTCGAGGGGTTCGGCTGTGGGGGCAGCCTGCCCTCCCGCCTCCGAGTCGGAGCTCTGGAGAGTGAAGAGCCCGGCATCGTAGAGGCGAACGGAGAGCAGACCTCCCAGATGGTTACCATAGGAGCAAGTGTGCTGTGCCATAACTACTTGAGGATATACTGCGAGCCGTTGTTGTCGAAGACCACAATGTTGTAATCTTTCAGGTTGGCAACCTCAAACTCCTGCTCGAGCGAGCCCTCGCTATAGTCGAGACCCTCGTGGTCGAGCACCAACTCGCCATCAATATCGTAGCCCACAATGGAGATCTCACCCACCCACGAAGGCTCCTCTGTGCAGTGGCCGTGAATCATCAGACGCTCCTGATCGAAGCTGACCTCGTAATTCTCAAAGGGAAGGCCCACAGCAAAGGTCACAAGCTCGGGCAAGAGGTAGTCGCAACCGGCCATAAAGATAGCCCTCTGTCGGTTCTCCATAAGGTCGGGGTTGTACCACATACGCACCTCCGTACCGGGCATATCGTTGGTATTGACTGCCAGCGCCAGGTTGCGACGGTCGGTGAGCAGCGCAAAGGATTTGGGCTTGCCGACAACCGAATCGTTGTAGCCGTTGAGCTGCACATCAATCACAGGGATACCACGATAGTAGAGTCCCTCACGGCCGTTCTGCTTGGCGAGATAGGAGGCCTCAATGGCAACATTGTCGAGCTCCTCCTCATAGGCGTTATAGACATCGGAGGTCACAAAGAAGGCCAGCTGGCCCTCCGAGCGCAGACTCTTGAGCTCCTCGGTGGAGGAGTTCCACAGGTTTTTGAGCAGTTTCTCGGCCCAGCCGCTCTGACCGCTTGCCACATAGCTGAAGGCGCGAAGGTCGCCCTCTCCCGTATCGGCCATAAGGCTCTTGAGGAAGCCGTCGAAGGTGTTCAACTCATCCTGCGAGGTGTCGCCAAGCCACATTGTAGCCCTCACACCCTCGGCAATCGAGGCCCTGAAGAGTGCGGTCTCGGCCTCCTCGAGTTCGGTGCCCGAGAGGTCGTCGAGATTGACATCCGCACGGCCTGTGATGAGCTCATAGACGGTCGAGAAGTAGTCCTCGGCAGCGTAGGCCATCTCGGCTTTCACCTTGTGGAGGTCGATTTTCTTCTGAAACTTTTGTGCGGGGTCGCCACCACTCCAACCGCTGGAGGTGTACTTGCGCAGAACGCCGCCATCGCGCTTCCAGAAGTGGAGTGTGGTGGGCACAGGCATATTGTACAACACCTTGATACCTAGCTCCTCGGCGCTCTTGCCGGTGAGCATAGGGCGGAAAAAGATGGAGTCGAGCTGCTGACCCGCATAGGTTTTAATGCTTTCGATTTTACTCATAGCTTTTAGTTGTTTTTTAAGTGATTAATAATTGGGGGTTTGGGAAAACAGAGGGGGGATTATTGCCCTCGTTTGATAGCTTCTCGAAGAGTTGCCACATCGGCCTCATAGGCGCTCCTGTTGGGCGAGAGGGAGGGGACTCCGTTGGGGGCGGGATCCTCACACTCCATCACCCTTGTTGGTTCGGCCGTGTGGAGCCTTGAGGGTGGCACGGGAGGGGCCCCGATGGTGCTCTTTTCGGCTTGTGAGGGGTGTGCTGCCGAGGGGCTCCCGGTGGTGGCACACTCGGCGTGGGGCGAGCCCTCACCCTTGGCCACTCCCACACGAGAGAGCACCTTGTGCCAGGCATTGGAGAGCCTTTCGGAGAGCGACTTGGGGGGCAGAGGTGTTAGTCCGAGTGCGGAGATGTAGCTCTGTGCGTCGTCGGTGATGGGTGCCGCCGCAATGATGGCATCCACAAGGCCCGCCTTGAGAGCCTCCTCGGGCGAGAGCCACACACCACGACCGGCATTGCGCCCCATAAGCTGGCGGAACTCCTCCACGGGGCGGCCTGCGGCCAGAGCGTAGATTTGTGCCAGACGCTCATCGCTCTTGTCGAGGAGCTCTTTGGTGGCGGCGAGCGACTGACTGTTGCCCTCCACCGAGCTCTCGCAGCAGTGAATCAGGTAGAGTGCGTTGGCCGAGATTTCGCGTGCACCACGGGAGGCGGCCTGCGCAATGACGGTTGCGGCGGAGGCGACATAGCCGTAGCAGCGGGTCACGACCTCCACACCGAGGGCTCGGGTGGCGTCGTAGATGAGCAACGCATCTGCCAGACACCCTCCCGTCGAGCGGATGTTGAGCACCAGGCGGTCCACGCCGCCGCTCTGGCGTATCTCCTCAAGGGCTCTTTCGAAGCGCTCATAGGTGGCCACACGACCATCCTCAAGGCCAAACTGCTCCACCTCGGGGGTACCGAGAATGCCATCGATGTCGATGGTGGCAATGCGGAGCGAGGAGGCGATTGTGTTTTTCGATTCTTCCATACTCAAAGTATTTTTTCCGTTGTAATTGGGTTAGTTGTTGTGTTTTCGTCGGGTGTAGATGTAGTTGTGAATGGTTCCGTCGGAGCAGTGGAGCGCCTCGGCAACCATCTGCATAGCCTCCATTTTGGGCACCTTTTGTCGGCACAGGGCCTCCACCTGCTTTTGGGCCATCAGGGCTTTGGTGGCGGTGAGGTCGATGAGTTCGAGCTCCATAAGGAGCCTTATGGTTGCAACGGAGGAGAGCCCCCGACAGAGGGAGTGCAACATAGCCTCGCTTTGTGCCTCCAGGCTTGTCTTGTGCCGCCTCATCGATCCTGAATGTTTGCCTGTTGGACAATGGTCTTGACGGCCTGCTGCGCGGCTGTTATCTCGCTTTCGAGAACATAGACCTTCACCTGACCGAGAGCCGAGGCTATGGCCGAAGCGAGCTCCTCAATAGTGAGGGTTACAAGGTGTGTATCGGGATTGTAGTTCATCGTAGAGTGTTGTTTTAGTTTTGGGTATTAAGTATGTGTATCAGATTGTAACCATCACCAATCGGGTGGAGGGGCTTGCTGGGTTGTAGTCGACCACCTCTTCGAGTCGGCACAGGAGCCTCTGACCATCAACCTCCACGAGGTAGTGGGCCCTAAAGTCGCGCTTGGTGCTGGTGGGGACCACAATCTGCTCCACCTCCTCGGGGCGGAGGGAGGCATAGAGGGTTATGCGTCGTGAGTGGTTGAGCATATCGACCTGCGGCTGCCAATAGCGCCCGAGCCCCTCCACCCCGTAGCGACGAGAGAAGAGAAGCGAGGAGGGGGTGCCACCCAACTCTCCGTCGTCGTAGAAGGTCAGCAGCGGATACCTGTCCCCCACTCCCGACGGGTACTCCATCTGCTCCCCGAAGGGTAGAGGGTGGAGTCCGCGATAGTGCACCACTTTGGGCAGGAAGTTGTGGTATGCCACCGAGGAGGGCGCGTGGGGCTCACTGTCGCCAACCATAATGAGCGATGCCGAAGGGCAGCCCGAGAGCGTTCCGGAGGTGGTGACGGAGGCAGCAAAGAGCCCATTCTCCACCCTTCGCTCACCCTCCGTGGCGAAGATGTTGTCGATTTGCTCGCTCCAGAGGCCATACTCGCGCCCCTCAAACTCGCTCAACTCCTCTGCCGCCTTGTCACCTCTCCTGTAGGCCAGCGTGAGCCTCTGCGGATGGTCGGCGCCCAACTCCTCGACAACCACCCCTTTGGAGCTATCAATTCTCCCCGTGAGGTCCACCACCACCCGAGGGTCACACCACTCGCTGCGTGGCTCAATGCACACCTTTCTTGCCAACGGGTCGGTGTAGATTTGCAGGTCGAAGAGCTCTTTGAGGGCCGACAGCAGGTCGAGGCCTGTGAAGGAGTAGTTCATCACATCGCCCCACGAGAGTTCCTCGCCCTCAATGGGATGAGGTATGAATATGGGGCGCAGGCTACTGCCCGCCAACAGCTGCATCGAGAAGGGTTCACGGGAGCCCCCAAAGCAGAACATATCGAAATACTTGGGGTTTGCGGGTGAGTACTCTCGGGCCTTGGAGCGGAGCGTCACATCAAGCATTGTTGTTCCATACTCACGGACACTACCATCGTAGATTGCCCAATCCGAGGTCGGGGAGTAGGAGAGCCCATCCTTGACCATCTCCAATCGGGGAGCCACCACCCTACCCTTGTGGGAATGGCTGAACTGTCCCTCTCGGAGGGAGGTGGTGTAGAGCAACTTCTCGGTGTAGTCGCCGAGCGAGAGGTTGCCGAGGTCGGCATTGGGGTTGGTGACAACCTTTGCATAGAGCCTGTAGAGGGCCTCAGGGTCGTGGTCGAAGATGATGAGCGAATAGGTGTGTCCCGACTCCAAAGGCTCCCCTCGGTGGTCCCTGAATGTATTTGGGATGGGCACCTCCACCTCATCCCCGAAGGCGGGGCGTATGCGGTTGAGTCCTTCGAGCCTCTGGCGGCTGGCCACGCGGTAGTCGGTGAAGAACCTCAGGCGGTGCTCGAAGGCCACCCTCACAGGCGAGGTGGGGGCAAAGAGAATCCTCCCCGTGGAGTCCTGCTGGAGTGCCCCTTTGTTGAAACTTCCGTGTTGGCCGTCGGGCATATCCACGAGGTTGCCCACGGTGGAGAAGTTGGCCGTCGGGTCGGCATACACCCTTCCCGACTCATCGGCATAGACCTCCGGGGAGTTTTCGTTGAGCACCGCAAAGAAGTCCATCCTCTGCGCCCACTCCTCAAACCTGTGCTCACTCCAACGACCACTCATATAGAGCCCTCGGAAGAACTCCGAATCCAGAAACTCCGACTCTACCGCATAGCCCGCCTTGTCAAAGAGAACCCTGAGGAGTTGGGAGAGATTCACAAAGGGGTGGTAGTTGTCGGCCAGCAGACGGTTGTGGTGGTTAATATCCGCCGCCACACCCCTGCGCTCCACGGGAAAGAACTTCAACAGCGCCTCGCCTCCACTCTCCGCCTGCTGGGTGAGTCCTTGGCGAATATGCTCCTCGTCAAAACTGAAACGGGCCTCGGGGAGGAGTTCGGCAATACTCTTGCGTGCGGTGGCAATCCACTCTCGGGCGTTGCCGATGATGTAGAAGCGGTAGTAGCCGTCGGTGGCCACAAAGGAGGCTGTGAGATAGATGGTGCCCTCAATAATGATGCACCCATCGACCTCCACACGGGCGGTGTGGAGCGTGTGGTTGAACATCTGGGCCGCCAGAGGCTGCTCACAATCTCCCATAAGTCTGCGATTCAGGGGAGTTGCGGGGTTGGTGATACTCTTGGAGTAGTTGGCCCTGCCCCACGAAGTGGAGGTGAGCGAGGCCATCGATAGGGAGATTGATATCTCCGAGGAGGCATCCACATCGGCCTCCGTATTGTCAATAAAAAGCCTAATCATTGGTCAAGAATGTTAATTGGTGTTGCAGGTTGGGGGCAGGATTTCGTTTGTTGGGGGAATTTCAGGAGGGGAGGGGGCAGCCGCCAGCGCCCCCCTACTACCACCAATATTGCTTGGCGGGGCGGAGCGAGAGTGAGAGCGAGAGGGGCTCGGTGGCGGAGGGTGAGCCACATCGGCACTGCGCATCGAGGACAACCACAGGCACCCAGCTCTCGCCCTCAAGGAGCCACACACAGGGCGAGGCCACCAGCCCTTGAAGGCTCTCCATCTCACCGCGCGAGAGGGGTGCGGTGCTGAGGGAGAGTTGTTTCCAGCTGCTCACACCGAGAGTCGTTGCGCCTTGCAGGGTGTCACACACGCTGCGCTGCACCTCAAATCGCTCGGTGGAGGGTGTGCGGAAGGTGTAGTAGCTCACCGAGCCGTAGCCATCTAACCACGCAACCCTGCGGTCACAACCACTTGCGGGGCGTGTGAGATAGTGGATGAGGCCGATTATGCGCTCACCGATTCGGAGCCTTACGATGGCCTCCTCGCCCGGAGAGTCGATTCCCACAATCTCCATCAACTCCTCGGCTGTGAAGGTGAGCACCCACGGGCCGCTGCTCTCACACACAAAGACCTTCGGCAGCTCCACTTCTTCCCCCTCGGCGCGGTAGCACTCCACCCACAGAGTGTCGCCCCTCTGGAGCAACAACGAAAGCTCATCGTACTCACCCGGCGCAATCTCGCGCCACTGCTCCACAGGGCCCATCAGTGCCGAGGGCTGCAAGGGAAGGGTGTTGGCCGCAAAGAGCACCGTGGGGCTCACCACACCCTCACTCTCGCTCCCTACGGAGAGTCCCACAGTGCGTCCCTCGGGCTGCACTACCCTCAAATCACCCTTTGCCACGGGCGAGGGGTGGAGAAGTCGGCGCAGAAAAGCCTTGGGCGAGGCCTCAATCTCGCTGCGCCCCGCATAGCGTCTGGCGCCGAGCAGACGGCCGCTCTGGTCGAAGAATTGGAGTTCGGTGCTGGTGGTGGTATCGACCTCCTCGAAACGGAAAAAATTATCATCCACAATGGGGGTGAAATCGGCAGGAAAAGATGTAAGTTTCATAGTTCACAAATTTAACTTTTAGGCATTACACATCATAACCACCACATTCATCTTGAGTTCCACGGCGCAATCACCTACGGGGGTGAGCAGACGCCCTGCGGGGTGCAACTCCTTGAGCTCCACCTCCACCACTCCGGGGGCCTTGCCCACCACCTCCACAAAGCGACGAGCCGACTCCATCAGCGACTCCTCAAGCAGAGAGTACTCATCGGCAGGAAGCCTTCCATCACCCAAGAAACTAACTTCAACATAATAGGTTAGCCTTTGATTACTCTCTCCCTCCATCGCCACGATCTCCACAGGGCGGAAAGAGGCTATGGGAAATCCGTTGCGAAGCAGGGTGTCGTGGAGCGCATAGAGGTGTGTGGGGCGAAAACCGAGGCTCTGGGCCGCGGCCGATAGTGTTGCAAATAGCGAGTGTGTGTTCATAATCGGTAAAGTGTTTTGGCGTTTTGTCATGTTCAATTTCTGAACAAAAGTAGTGCAAGTTCCACCACCTGTCAAGCACTATTTTTCGCCACAATGTCACAATTTTTCCACTTCAGCCAGAATTACGGGGCCCAACACACACTCCTCCAACGAGATAGAAAAAAGTACAATTTTCCAACTTTTATTAAACTTTTTAAGCCCACAAAAAAACCTCACGGGTATCTATTTCAATACCCGTGAGGTTATGTAATGTCGATTGACAAAGGGCAATGGCTCGCTACCGAACCGCCCCTTTATTTTGCGAAGCCGTATAGCGTGGCTATCTCCTGTGGCCAGAGGCTCTCGTCTATGGTTTCGAGCACAAGGGGCATATTGTCAAAGCGCGGATCCTTGGCGATATAGCGGAAGCACTCCCACCCTATCTGTCCCTCTCCGAGCCTTTCGTGACGGTCGATGCGGCTACCCAGCGGACGCATAGCGTCGTTGAGGTGCATACCTTTCAAATATTTCTCCAGCGACACAATGGAGTCAATCTTGCGGAAGGTGGCCTCACACGCCTCGGCGCTTGAGAGGTCATAGCCCGCAGCAAAGGCGTGGCAGGTGTCGATGCAGTAGCCCACCCTCGATTTATCCTCCACACGGTCAATGATGTAGGCAATCTGCTCAAACTCGTGACCGAGGTTGGTGCCCTGACCTGCGGTATTCTCGATGACGGCCGTCACCCCCTGGGTCTTCTCGAGTGCGATGTCAATGCTCTCGGCAACCCTCTGGAGGCTCTCCTCAAGTCCTATGCGTCCGAGGTGACTTCCGGGGTGGAAGTTCAGACGGTCGAGGCCGAGCTGCTCACAACGCCTCATCTCCTCAACGAACGACTCACGCGACTTGGCGAGTCCTTCGGCGTCGGGATGTCCGAGATTTATGAGGTAGGAGTCGTGTGGCAGGATTTGTGCGGGGCGGTAGCCATACTTCTCACACGCCGCCCTGAAGAGTTCCACATCTCTGGGCGTGAGTGGCGATGAGAGCCATTGGCGTTGGTTTTTGGTAAAGAGGGCAAAAGCCCCTGCTGCTATGTTGTGTGCATTCTCGGGTGCGTTCCAAACGCCGCCTGATGCCGATACGTGTGCTCCGAAGTATTTCATAACTTTCCGTTTGGTGGTTGTCAATTTATCTTTTTACAAAGATAGGAATATCTGCCGAAAAACGCTATCTTTGTGCGATTATATATTTCTATATTGGTATAGATATTTCAAATAGTTGGCGTAGAGTATGAGCTGCTTGTGGCGAAAGATAGGCCTGGTGATGGTTGTGATGATGGTGTGGTGTGCCCCCGAGGCTGCCGCACAGTTCACCATCCGCCGTGCCGAGCCCATCCGTGAGGGCAAGACCCCAACCATTGCGGGTAGCCTCACACGCAAGACCATCTCGAGCGAGATTCCCAACGAGTACTACGACCACGCCGCGTGGGTTGCCGAGCGCAATCGCATACGCAAGGAGCGCAACACCTTCGAGGCGGAGGCCACCTTCCGCACCTCCACGCTGCGCTTCGACAACTGGACAGCAGGTGGCGACAACACCTTCTCGGGCCTTGCCACTCTCTTCCTGCACCACCGCTACAAACACCTGCGCTTCACGCACGACCTTACGGTCAATGCCCGCTATGGCCTCAACTACATCGACAAGACACCATTCAAAAATGTCGATGAGCTGAAGATTTCGGAGGTTATGTCGTGGGACATTCAGGGCAGTTGGTCCTACTCTGCCACCTTCAACTTCCGTACCCAGCTCTCCGACGGCTTCGCCTCGCGCACAGACCAAACCCTCGTGTCGTCCATCCTCTCGCCGGGTTTCTACGACATTTCGGTCGGTTTTACCTACGCACCGGAGGCTGCCCCCTATAAGCTCACCTTATCCCCCATTTCGGGCAATATGATTACCATGATCGACGACCGCCTCTACGAGCAGGGACTCAATGGCGTACCTGCGGGCACCAAGGTCTTCAGCTCCATAGGTCCCTCGTTGAACATCTCTTTCGACAAGAAGTTCCTGTCTGACAAGATGCGCTACCGCTCAACGCTGTATGCCTTTACGAACTTCACCTCGCCCCCCACTTGCAGGTGGGACAACTGGCTGAGCTACAACTTCTCGAAGTACCTCTCGATGGAGCTCTACGGAGTTATCTACTATCTCAAGTCGGCGAGCCCCAAGGCGCAGTATCAGTACTCGGCAACGCTCGGCTTGTCGTATAAGTTCCGCAACAAATAGCACTGCAACAGATAGACCACACATACATTTTTGAAGCTCTATGAAACACAATAGACACTCTCTCTGGCTCCCTACTCTTATGGCCACAATGCTGGCGCTGGGAGTCTGGATGGGCTATACTTTCTATAAGGGGAGCGCTTTGAGCAACTCTCCGATTGCCACCACCTCTGCCCCCTCGGCGCAGAGCAGCAAGATAGACTACACACTGCGCCTTATTGAGGAGGCCTACCTCACCCCCATAGACAGGGACTCGCTGGAGGAGGAACTGATGTTCTCGCTCATAGAGCAACTCGACCCCCACTCTCTCTACATCCCTGCGAGCGATATGCAGGCCATCAATGAGCCTTTGGAGGGGGAGTTCGACGGCATCGGCATCGTCTTCAATATGCTCACCGACACGGTTGTTGTGCTCAATACGGTTGCGGGCGGCCCCAGCTATAAGGCGGGCGTACTGCCTGGCGACAGGATTATCACCGTGGAGGGCGACACCATTGCGGGCCGTAAGATAAATCAGGATAAGATTGTCGAGCGCCTTCGCGGCCCGAGGGGTACGAAGATACGCGTGGGCCTTGAGAGGGGCAATGTGGAGGGGCTCGTGGAGATGGACATTGTGAGGGACAAGATTCCCCTCAAGAGCATCGATGCAGCCTTTATGATACGCCCCGAGGTGGGCTACATACGCCTCACAAACTTCGCCCGCACCACCCATACGGAGTTCTTGGAGGCCACCGAGCGACTTCGTAAGGAGGGTATGAAGAGCCTCATCTTCGACCTGAGGAGCAACTCGGGCGGCTACCTCGACCAGGCAATCCTTATGACCGACGAATTTCTGCCCAAGGGCAAGATTATAGTCCACACCGAGGACCGCAACGGCAACCGCCAGAGCGAGTACAGCACCGGCAACGGAGCCCTTCAGGAGATACCTCTGGTGGTGCTCATCGACGAGTATAGCGCCTCCTCGAGCGAGATTCTTGCGGGCGCACTTCAGGACAACGACAGGGGTACCATTGTGGGACGACGCTCGTTTGGCAAAGGATTGGTGCAGAGCCAGATACCTCTCTATGACGGCTCGGCCATCAGGCTCACCGTTGCCCGCTACCTGACCCCCACGGGGCGCTCCATACAGAAGCCCTACACTACGGGGCGTGGCGACTACGACCACGACATCATCGACCGCTACGAGAGCGGCCAATTCTTCTCGGCCGACGCCATCCATTTTGCCGACTCACTGAAGTTCACCACTCCGGGTGGCAAGACGGTCTATGGCGGAGGTGGCATTATGCCCGACGAGTTTGTGCCCATCGACACTCTGGAGATGACCCCCTATTACTATGCCGCCACGGGGTTGAACATCCTCTACCGCTACACACTCGACTACGCCGACCGCCACCGCCGCGAGATAAACGCCATCGGGAGCATCGAGGAGTTAAACGCCTTTTTGAATGGCGATAGACGCCTTGTGGAGGATTTTGTGGCCTATGCCGAGAGTGTGGGACTCAAGCCCAATTGGCGCGAAATCAAGACCTCACGCCGACTGCTCAACTCCCTGCTGCGTGCATATATTGGTCGCAACACCTCGCTGGAGGATGTGGGCTACTCGTCGCAGATTGTGCCAATAGATGAGAGCCTACAAAAGGCCTTCGAGGTGCTGGAGGGGCAGAAAGACTGACAAATTGTCACCCATAGGGTGTCTGGCACAGAGGTTGCACCTCCCTACTGCCGAAAGCGCACGAAATAACTACGCTCAAAAATTATAAAAAACAGATAAAAAAACGACACGAATTATGAATGTAAAACCCCTTTCGGACAGAGTACTCATTCTGCCCAACCCCGCAGAGGAGAAGACCGCAGGCGGTCTGTTTATCCCCGACACAGCAAAAGAGAAACCCCTTGCAGGCAAGGTTATTGCCGTAGGCCCCGGCACTTCGGAGGTGAAGATGGAGGTTAAGGAGGGCGACACTGTGCTCTATGGCAAGTACGCCGGCTCGGAGCTCCACATCGACGGCACCGACTACCTCATTATGAAACAGTCGGACATTATGGCAGTGATTGGGTAATTCAAAATTCAAAATTCAAAATTACCGAAGCACAGCAATAAACAGAACCACCAACTTTAGGTGGTAGAGATACGAAGTATCTCCCAAAAATTTTTTGCGGAGCTTTTTTATAAAAAAGCGATAATAGTAGCGCCTTATTATAAAAAGCGGATAAACAAAAAGAAACAATAGTCGTTAGACTTTAGACTTTAGACTTTAGACAAATAGTATGGCAAAAGAGATTAAATATAATGTAGAGGCAAGGGAACTCCTCAAGGAGGGTGTTGATGCTCTTGCAAATGCGGTAAAGGTAACACTTGGCCCCAAAGGTCGCAATGTGATTATCGACAAGAAGTTTGGTGCTCCTCAGATCACTAAGG
>JAEIGA010013885.1_pt1 | contig 12246 bp, 19 predicted proteins | sample 9270691 | NCBI WGS metagenome assembly JAEIGA01 (sample SAMN17057246, study PRJNA624740) | gut metagenome | biome: biome; isolation source: fecal sample | host: Bos grunniens | place: China: Xizang | collected 2019
ATACAAAAAATAGAAAAATAGCCCTTTATACATTCTTAGAGCTATTAGCATTGCTTACTTTAACAATGTTAGCAAGTATGTGGGATTGGGTTAATATGGGCTTCTCACTTTCCAAGATTACAACAAAGGAATATTGGAACAATGTAATCCTACAATCCGTTATGTATTCCTGTGCATTGATTCTTGGTAACTTATTAAAACTTGAAAAACTAGAACTTAAGAACAAGGCCTATGATGACTTGTTATCAACATATAGAAATAATAAACTTCCTATCAAGGATGAACACTTTGTAACTTATATTATGAATGTCTTAAACCCTTCCATCAAGAAGGAGTTTCTAAAAAAGAAATATGAGACCAAACTAGCAAGACTAGAAAAGTATAGTTTGGATTCATTCCAACTTTGCTATAACTTAGCTTGTGAGCATGAAGGTGGTTTTGATGAGTATGTTAAGACATACATTCACAATCCATTAAAAAAGATTTACTGCAGAAGAAGAAAGACTCTTGAAAAATTAAGAAGCGATGAATATATCAATGCTCACTATAAATCTATGTGGGTTAGATATCCAAAGGTTAACCCTTATAGTTTTACTTATTACCTTAATATTAAATTAAGTGATAAAACAAAATATCAGACTGAGAACAAAGCTGCAAAAGATATGTCTATTAAATTATCTCGTAAGTTGGTGTACTCAGTTCTATCTGCTACGATTCTAGGATTGTTCTTTGTTTATCCTGATGCTAACGAGCTATTAGAACAGGCTAATGGTTGGGTGGCTGTAATGATTGCTTATATTGTTCGTGTTGGTATGATTATTGCTAATTTCGTTATGGGTATCTATAACGCTAAGACAATCTTTAATGATAACTACCTAAGACCTATTAACAATAGAATCCGTATGTTAGATGAGTACGATATATATAAGAAGAATAACAAGTGGCAGTCTAAAGCTGATATTGAAAAGGAAATCAATGATCGTGTTCGTGAGAAGGTTGAGCCAATCATGCAGCAGTTAGAGAAAATCGAAGCAAAGCAAATTCAATAGAGATTACAAGGGGAGGCTAAAAACCTCCTCTTTTTTTATTGCTCTTAGAGTTGGGTATTGAGTTGGGTACTTTTTAACGAACGTTGTAAAAGATTTTAAAAGAATTTAAAAGAATTTTGATTTTAGGGTATCTAAACCACCCTTAAAAAAGTACATAAAGCCTCCATTTTTAACAAAATTTAAAAGAATATGAAACTTTTTAAAAAAATTTGTGTTCCGTTCCCTCCGTCGACGCCACTAAAAAATAAATGGCTTAGGTAAGCCATTTTTTCTTTTTATATAATTACTCTTGGGTATTTTTTAGGGTATTTTCATCATTTTTACCCCATTTTATACCATTTAAGGCTCTTTCATCATCACCTTTAAATAAGTGCCAGTAGTGATTCATAGTAATGCTTATAGAACTATGCCCTGCCCTCTTACTTACAATGTTCAGTGGTACTCCGTTCTTTAAGAGTAGAGTGATAGAGGTATGTCTAAAGTTATAAGCTGATATGTGCCTTACTCCAGATAATTCTATGTGCTTGTCTAATTCCCTTCTTAAAGTGGTTTCAGCAAACACAATTTCTTTACCAAAAATAAAATCATTATCGTTGTAGGATGCAGTTCTAGCGTTTAGGTAATCAATATCATCCTGTGGCATCATTACTTGCCTTACGCTCTTTGGAGTCTTTGGTGGTTGGATAACTAGGCCTTGACCTCTTAACTTATTGCTACAAGTCTTATTAACCCTTAAATATTGCCCTATAATGTCTTTTTTCTGTAGACACCTAAACTCATTAGGCCTCATTGTAGAATCGAGCAATATCTTGAAATACCAATAGTAAGTGGCTTCTCGTTCTATATCCATATCAAAAGAAGCAAAGAAGCGTTCCACCTCTTCCATACTCCATGCGATTCTCTCTTTTGGTATGAGATTTTTTCTCACAGGCTCTAGCTCATCTAGGATTTTGACATTGACATCATAGTCTTTCTTTTTGGCATATTCTATCAATTTAGAAAGCAAGCCTATTACTTTGTTCGTATGGCGTTCACTGAAATTCATTTTAATATATGAATTTTTCCATTTATTGACTTCTTTAGGCGTAAGTGTATGAATGTACCTATGTTTGAAATTAGTGTAGTATTTACCAAATATAAATTCATAGTCGGCAATAGTAGTGGGCTTTAGCTTGGTACTCATATTTCCTATGAAACGATTAAAAAGGTTATCGAGTGTGATAACCTCTTTTTGTTCTTTGGGATGATTGAGTTCTTGCTTATCATTGAACTCGGCAATAGAAGCCTCATCCCTGGATAAAAAGCCTTGCTGCCTTCGATGATATTGGACTCCATCCACTACCTTTTTATAATCAAATTTATATCTCTTTTCTTTCTTACTCTTACCATCACCTAGTCGTGTGGTAATGACATATTCATACACAGGCATTTGTCTACACCAATCTACACAATTAGATCCTGTGGTTTACATCCAAAGATATTGCATAGCTCAGTAACCAATTCACTTGGAATTACTGTTTCCTCTTTTAATATTTCTAGAACTTTATCCTTTGAGATGCCTAACCTCATTGCTAACTCATCAGCAGTAATCTTACACTTTAAGCAGTATAGATTCACTGTATTTCTTGTTGTTGATTTCAATTTCTATCACCTTTACTTTTTATATAATCAATATAATCCATTATTTTCTCTATATCCTTTTCGTTTAGATCCTCAATCTTTTTAAGCACATCCATCTGCACTTTGGTTACTCCATCCTTTGCATTGGTCATGTCTATTATTTGGATTGTGTTTGTTGGCTCATCAGTATTACCCATTAGATAATCAGAAGTCACGCCAAAGTAATTAGCGATTTTTAATACTTCCTCGCTTCTTGGAGCGTGGACTCCGTTTAGGTTTCTTGATAAGGTAGCCTCAGTAACTCCAATTTCCGAAGCCAAAATCTTTTGCGTTATATTATTTTTATTTATTAGGTCTATAACTCTCTTTTTAAAAACATTCATTTTTACACATCCCTTGTGAAAATTTTATCGTAAATTATAAAAAAACAAAAATGAATTACGATTTTTATAATTTTTTTGTTGACATTACGATTTTTATAACATATAATTATGGTGAATTACGAAAACGCAATCATAAATATAGGAGGAATAGAATATGTTGAAATTAGTTTACAAATTAGTTTATGCTGATGGCTTCTACAGATTGACTGAAATAAGAGGTGATATTCCAGTCGATACATTAAATATTGTAATTGACACTTGGAAGCATCTAAATATCAAAGCTGAATTGCAGGAGGTTATATGGAAGTAGAAGAGGTAAATGATGAGTTAGTCGTAAGAACTGACAAAAGGACATTTAAGATATGGAATCCTAATGTCGATAATATTCTAAAAGGAGGTAACAATATGGATTGTAACAAGAAGATTGCTGACTACTTAAAGGATCATGGTATTTCACAAAAATTCATTTGTGATAAAACAGGTTTAGAGCCTGAGAAGGTTTCAAACATTATGAACGGAAAAAGAAAAATCACTGGTGATGAGTTAATCGCTATCTGTAACGCTCTAGGGATTACCCTAGATTATTTTAAGGGCTAGAATTACGTTTTCGTAATTGGGTGAACACATGGAAAATGTGAAAGAAGAACTAAGAAGGAAAATAGCGTGTTGGTCAAAAGTTGCTTGGAGCAATAAAGACATAATGTACTGTCTGGACTGCTGCGAAACTAAGGCCTCTCAAATACACCGCTTGGCACTTAAGAGGAATGGAATTATAAGAGCGTTAAAAACCAAAGTCAAGAGCGAAAGCGTATGCAGTGTACTAGGTTTAGACTATAACGCTGAAATAAAGAAATTAACCAAAATTTTAAAGGATATGGAGGAATAGAAAATGAAGAAAGAAAAACTTACTCCAAGACAATGGAGACTATATGAATTATTAAAGGATTTCTACAATAAGAATCCTAATGGTTATTTAACTACAAATGACATTTTGGAATCATTACCTCATGATTACTACTACTTAAAAACTGAAATGGAAAATGGCACTCCATTACATGATTGTCAGTGTCAGTACAACATCAGGGGTGATATTAACGCTTTAAGAAACAGTGACCAAATTAACAAGATCATTTGTTCATCACCAAAGGGCTACAAGATTGCTACAGAACGAGAAGCTGATAGTTGGCTACATCGTATCAAGAATGAAGGTATAGCAAAGTTAAGAATGTATTGGAAGAACAGAAAGAGTGCTGAGGCTAATAATCAGCTTACATTAGTGTTCAATTATGAAAAAGGCATCATTGAAGTATTTGATAAATAAATTTAAGGGGAAAGAAAGGACTAAGAACAATGGGCAAAATTAAAAAGATTAGTATTTCAAATTTTAGAAATATTAAGAACATCGAGATTGATGTAAAAAAGAATCCTGTAATCATTCAGGGTGATAACAATTTAGGAAAATCAAGCATCCTAAATGCTGTGAATTGGTTTTTTACTGGAACATTACTTACTGACAAGTGGGGAGTTGGTGAAAATGACATTGACTCAATCATTCCTATTGACCAAGTAAAAGGCGAGTATGTATCTGTAACAATCACATTTGAGTCTGGTATCGAGTTTACCAAGAACTATAAGACTTCATGGGATAGTAGAACAGGAAAGCCAAAGGGTCATACTACCGAGGGTTTAATCAATAGCTCACTATCCAAGAATATGAGATTATGGCAGGATGAGCTTGAAAAAGAAATTAACTTTAAACAAACTCTAATGGCATTCAATGAATTAAGACTTTTCACAGATCCATTATATGCATTGCAGAAAATGGAAGCGAAGGAGTTAAGACAGTTACTTGTTGCTCTTGGATGCGAAGTAAGCAATGAGGAAGTATTTGAGGCTTTAGGCGATTTACCTAGTATTTCTACACTAAAGGAACAAGAAGCCAAATATCGAGGAAATTTCTACGATATGAGAGCAGATTATAAGCGTATGGTTAAGGCTGATACTGAAAGCCTAACGGTTATTACAAATCAATTAAGAATCTACAATGATGTTGAAGATTATGACAAAACTAGATTCGAAGAACTAACCACTGAAATTAAGGGGTTAAGAGATAGATACTACAACCTTAGAAATGAGGATGCAGTTTCAATGATAAATGCTGCTAAAGCAAAACTCAATGAACTAGAGTCAGCAAAGAGAATCTATGTTCAAGCCAAGACTTCAGAACGTAACAATGCAATTAGAGATATTGAGTACAAGATTTTGGATGAACGCCACAAGATAGAAAATGAGAAGAAGTCAGCAGTCAAGGACAAGTCTGAATTACTAGCAAGTTTAGAGAAAGAAGTTGATTCTAAGAAAGCACAGAGGTCAACTTATTCAAATTCTCATACTACAGTTATTACATCATTAACTGCAGCATCTACAACTGGCAAGACATTGGTTGAAAATCAAAAGCAGCTTATCGTTAAACTAAATGCAGTTAAGGCTAGTACATACAATGATATGGCTACCTGCCCAGTATGTATGACACAGTTTGCCATTGACCCAGTGGCACAAGCTACATTTGAAGCAAATAAACAGAATGAAATTGTAAGACTTAACAATGAGATTGAAAAATCAACTATAGCAATTAACAATTCAAAGGAAGTATTCCTAAAGTTAAAGGAACAGCGTAGTGAGATTGAATCTGAAATTGATAAGTTAAACATTGAGATAGTAGAACTTGAAAATAGAATATACACCTTAAGGACTGAAATTAACCAAAATTTAAGTTTTACGCCTGATGACTCACTTAGTCAATTATTAGAGGAAAAGGCAAAAATAAGCCAAAATTCTATTGATACAAGCGAATATGACAATAAGATTAAGTCACAAGAGGAAGAAATTAAGAGATTAGAGGAAAATTCTAGCCAAGAAATCGAAGGAATGAAGGCTGACTTATCCCATGATATCAGTACATTGGAGTTACAACTTGATGAAATTAAAATTCAAAAATCAAAGTGGGAAACCAAGTGTGACTTACAAAAGAAATATGATGAAGCAGTGGCAAAGAGAAACGACCACGAAGCTATACTTGAAACCATTAATCAGGTAATTCATAAGACCATCGAAATGTGTAATCGTAAGGCTTATGAAAAGACAGGTTTCGAGTTTGTAATGTTAGAGGAAACATTATCCGAAACAATAAAAGAGGTTTGCTACTTAGTTGTAGATGGCGTTCCGTTCAAGGATGTCAATACATCAAGAAAAGCAATAATCGGAACATTGTTTATCAGTAAGGTTAAGGACATCCTAGAAGATTTAGGCACTCCTAGAAATGACTTACCTATTCTATTTGATAAGTTGGAATCAATCAGCCTAAATACTCTAGAGAAGAATAGCAACATTTTTGATAGATGCCAATTTATCTGTACAAGAGTTACAGAAAGTGAGGTTATCGAAATATGCTAGAACGTTTAGCAAGTGAAGAAAACCAGAATGCAGAAGGCACATCCTTAGAATTTGAACTTACAAGGGAAGAAACTGAGGAGTTAAAGCAAACTGGTTATGTAGTAACTGGTGACTATTGCATCGTAGAAATGGATGGCGAAGTCACAGTATATAGACTATTCACAGAATGGTCAAGTTTAAATTATGCAAGATAAAGGGGAAAGAAGAAATGGAAAACAATAACAGAAACAATCAATTACAAGCACAGAACAATCAGGTGGCTACACCATCATTTAGTCAGTTTATGGCAAAGGTAGGTAACAAGCTAGTTGAGGCTACGCTTACCGATACCACTAGAAGAACTCAGTTTACAGCCAACCTAATGGCTGCAATCAGTAACAATCCTACACTTAGGGAATGTGACCAGTTAAGCGTTGTATCTGCAGCGTTACAAGCTGAATCGCTTAAATTCCCAATCAACAATTCACTTGGATATGTTTACCTAGTACCATTCAACGATAAAAAGTCAGGTACAAAGAAAGCACAATTCCAAATTGGTTATAAGGGTTACATCCAGTTAGCCATCCGTTCAGGTCAGTACAAGGATATTAATGTTGTAGAGGTTAAAGAGGGTGAGCTTGGTGAGTTTGATCCATTGAATGGTCAAAAGTTTAATTGGATTAAGGACTATGAAAAACGTAAGGCTGCAAAGACTATCGGATATGTTGGTCAGTTAGAACTAATGAACGGATTTAAGAAGCAGTTATACATTTCTTATGAGGAAATGCTAGACCATGCAGATACATACTCACAGGCTTTCAGTAAGAACACTTACATCCAGTTACAGAATGGAACATATAAGGGTGAGACTTGGAAGTTATCATCCTTCTGGTACAAGGCATTTGATGAGATGGCTAAAAAGACAGTGCTTAGACAAATGCTTTCTAAGTGGGGAATTATGTCGATTGATATGCAGGATGCATACATTAAAGACCAAGCAGAAATGAAAGCTGATGGAACTTATGACTATATTGATTCTACAAGTAGAGAATACAAGGAGGATAATACGGAAGCAGTAAGAGCATCACAGGAAGCATCCAATGCTTCACAAGTACCACCAATGGAAGAAGATCCACAGAAAGAGCAAAGCACACAAGCAAGTGACTTCGATATGTAGTAGGTGATTATATGGATTTTACTTGTATCGGTACAAGTTCAAGAGGAAACTGCTATCTGGTAAAAACGGATGGCAGTAACATCCTACTTGATGCAGGAATACCACTTAAGAAAATTATTAAAAAAATCAATCTAAATTATCTTAGCTTTGCCTTTATCTCACACGAGCATAAAGACCATTCAGAAGCAATGAACGGACTTATTTCTCATGGCGTTCAAGTAATCTATGGAGGATTAGCTAAGGCTTGGAAAAAGCAAAAAATCAATAAAGGTTTTGATGGCAATATCTACACCTTTGGAGTAGAACATGGCGAGGCTATCTGCAATGCCATAATCATTGAAACCAAAAAGGACACAATCCTATATGCAACTGACTTTAACATCTGCAAATGGGATTTATCAATGTTCGAGTTTACCTCAGTTATAGTGGAATGTAACTTCATTGAGGAAAATATAACTCAAGCAATGATAGACAGTGATCCTAAATTTAAGAGGCAAATAAACACTCACTTAGGCCTATATGGTGTGGACTTGTTCCTATCTGGTTTAAACCTAAGAAAGTGTAAAGAAATAATTTTATGCCACCAATCAACTGACCCAAAGATATTTGACCAACACATAGTACAGATGCATGTATTCAGTAAGTATCTTATTCCTGTTGGTGTATGTCAAGTAAAGGGTGGCGTGGAATGGTTTGGAAAGGATGAATTTGAACTATGAACAATGTAATTTTATCTGGAAGAATCACTAAAGACCCAGAAGTAAAAACAACAAATAATACAAATGCAGCATATTGTCAATTCAGTATTGCGGTAAGAAATGAATTTAGAAATGCACAGGGTGAGTATGATTCACAATTCATTGATTGTGCAGCTTTTAATGCAACAGCAACCTATATGTCAAAATACATAAAAAAAGGCAATATGCTTCTAATTAAAGGGCGTATACAAGTGCAAAATTACCAAGACAAAGATGGTAGCACAAAGCATTTTGTATCCGTAGTTTGTGAGTCAATAGAAAATATGACTCCTAACAATGTAGCAGTAGAACAACAGCCAACCCCTCAACCACAACCTAAAAAGGAAGAGCAAAAGCAAACATCAGCTCCTAATTCATTTGGTCTTGATGATGCTGACACAGCTCTACCCTGGTTATAGTGACTAAGGATTTAGCTTTATTGTGGATAGAACAAGGGTTTCAAATTGCAGGTAGGTGTGCTTTTAGAAAGTCATTTAAAAAGTATTATCCAGCGTATATGGATGATAAAGGAGTGGCACACGAAGCACAGGAAATAGAATACTGTACCGAGATAAATTTCCCAAGTGACAAAAAGGCATTTGTAATCTCATTTGGAGTAATCAAGGAAGGTGTATTCATTCCAATTAAAATGGAATCAACCTCCATTGGCATAGAAACCCTTAGACTTATCTGCAAGACTGTAAAAGAATTGGGGTGGAATTAAATGGCTGATAAAAGAATGTTTAGTTTAAGTGTGGTAGATACGGATTGGTTTTTAGACTTACCGTTATCTACTCAAGCCTTATATTTTCATTTGAATATGAGGGCAGATGATGATGGTTTTGTAGATGCTCCAAACTCCATTGTGAGAAAGATAGGAGCTTCAAAAAATGATTTTGATTTATTAGTAGCCAAGAGATATGTTTTAAGGTTTGAATCTGGAATTATTGTTATTAAGCATTGGAGGATGCACAACACAATCCAAAAGGATAGATACCATCCTACACAATTCCAAGAGGAATTAAACTTATTATCTATAAAAGATAATAAAAGTTACACTGATAATAAGTGTATCCAAAATGTATCCAAAGTGGATACGGATTGTATCCAAAATGTATCCTCAGGTTTAGATTTAGGTTTAGATATAGATAAAGATTTAGTATTAGAAAAAGAAAATATAAAAGAAAAAAATCCAGGTGGAACAAGTCCACTGGATACACCCACAAATATTAAACATAAATATGGAGAATATGGTTGGGTTAAATTGACTGATAAGCAATACGAAACTTTATGTAAAGACTTTAACAAGGATCTAATTGATAGAGTTATTACTAAACTTGATGAATACATGCAGTCAAATGGTAACAAGAACAAATATAAAGATTGCAACCTAGTTATTCGTAAGGCTATCAGAGAAAACTGGTTTAAGGTTAATGATGAGGAGTTTACTTCACAATCTAAAAGAACAATAGAGTGGGAAGAAGCAATCCCTAACCAAAGCAAGAAAAGAGCTGCTGCAACTAATAACTCACCATATGCAAAGCAGCCTGTAGAATGGGAAGAACTATAAGAAAGGAAAGAATAATATGACAAGAATTAGAAGAGGTTGTATTCCTAGTGGCACACACTATGGGATTCCAGTATATATCCCAAATGCTAACAATGTAAATGCAGCAAGTAATAGTTGTTATACAAGTTGGTTGGATATTGAGCAATGGATGGTTAGAAATTTAATGACATTTAAGAACTGTAGACTAAAGAGTAAATTCTATGCTAAGTTCAAGAGACAGTTTGTATACTTATTTGGAAAAGAAAATATTAAGGTTCAAGAACTACCAGACAAGTTTGTAGTTCTTGAAATCAATGATGAAGCTCGTGAGCATGCCAAACCATTTGTATTAGAGGAGTAAGAAGAATGGATGATAAGTTCAATGAATTTGCTGATGGAGTCATCAATTCTTATGATGAGCTAAAGAATCAAATGGAATCCCTAAAGGAAGAAGCCAAAATAATGATGACTCAGGGCGAAGAGATATTCAAGCGTGATTTCCACGCAATTAAGATTGCAATACAGATTTGTGATAAGTATATGGAGGAACATAAAAATGGCAAAGAAAGAAAAAATAGATGAATTAGAAAATGAAGAACTTGAAGATGAAGAACAAGAAGAAACAACGTCTAAAGAAACACCTTCAAATGACTTTAAGAATATAGTGATTACTGAATGCAATAGGATTATTGATCAGTACATTGAAATTTGTAAGTCAAACAATGATGAAGCATTCCTTAAGGCTTTGGATAATCCAGATAAGACAAAGGATAATTGTGTAAACCACATTATGAATAACTTAACCAAGAAGCGTATATATGGCGGTGCTGATTCACTTATGTATGAGTTTATCCATGAGTATTATGTAGATAACTTCACTGAGGTTAAGGATAATTGGAGTAACTTTATTAGAACTCCATCAGGTAGCGGAAGTGCTAAAAAGGTTGATGAGGCAGCCATTAGAGATAAAGCATTTAAAGAAGACAAAAAACAGTTTGAAGCTGAGCGTGGCAAATTGGATGTTGAGTCTATTAGAAAGCAAGCTATAGCCGATTATAAGGCAGAAGAAAAGGCTAAGAAGGAAGAGGCGGCAAGACTTAAGGAAGAAGAAAAGAAGCGTAAGGAAGCAGAAGCAAAAGCCAATGCTGAAAAAGAATCTGAAACTTTAGGAGGTCTATTTGACTTACTATGAGCGATAAGAAATTCAATGTAGTAAAGGCTTGTGATGATGTTTTAAAATTCCTTCGAAGAAAAGCCAATGATTTAGAAAAGAAATTAAATGAAGCTAAGGAAGAATGTACAAAACATTCAACTTGCTTTGTTATCTATAAAGACTATGAATTATACACTTATGAGGATATCCAAGCCTTATATGGTAATGGTGTAATTTCAGAAAAGAAGTTTGAGAGTTTGGCTCAAGAACTAGAGGATAAAGTAAGTGGCAACGATCATGTTAACCAAGTTGATATATTGGAGTATGAAATAAAATTTGTTAATTACCTTATCAAAGAAATTGTGGGAACACAGGAAAGTGAGCTACAAAAGTTAGGGTATACAGATGAACAAATACTAAAAATGAGGTAGCTTTATGGGATTATTAGAAGGAAAATATTGGAAAGTATCGTGGGCTAACGATAAAGCAATGATATTGTTTGATGATGTTGATAAAGCTATATCTCAATTTAGATATGAAGCTGTATTTGAGAATGATGCAAAAATAACTACTATTTCAAAAGAGCAATATGAGAAAGAGATAGAACGTATAAGAAACAAATAGGGAAAATAAGAGGTGTAAGAATATGGCACATCATTGTGAATATGTAGATAGAATCGAAATTGAATATGACTATGAAACTGAAAGAAGATATCTTGTAAGGGTAGTTAATGCTAGATATAAAAATCAAAGCCTTGATGTAATGAGAGAAATTGAGGGTGGAGTTTTAGATGATGAATTGTACTTTTGGTATCGCAACATTGAATTCTCTAATATGGGTGGTTACTTAGTTTCTTTTCCTGGAGAGGTTTATAGATATCGTTACTCATTGGATAAGTACACAGTAAAGATTGAGGATTGGGCTGACTATTCAGCAAAGTTCATGCTTTATTGTGCTAACTTGATTGATGATAGATCAGCAGCCAATATTATCGAGCTATATCCAAACTTCAAATATGTTCTTAAGAAGATGAATCCAGATGACAAGAGAATTGAAAGAATTATGGAATTGCTTGCCACTTGGAAGAAACATCCAGAGATTGAGGGATTATGTCAATTAGGTTTCTATGAGATAGCATTGAATGG
>JAEIGA010013886.1_pt1 | contig 12245 bp, 10 predicted proteins | sample 9270691 | NCBI WGS metagenome assembly JAEIGA01 (sample SAMN17057246, study PRJNA624740) | gut metagenome | biome: biome; isolation source: fecal sample | host: Bos grunniens | place: China: Xizang | collected 2019
GAATACCTTCTCGTTTACGGCATCGGGGTTGGTCATGTGGCTTGTTGTAGACTGCAAGAATGCACCACCAGAGAAGAATGGAGCACGCGAGATGTAACCGATGTTAAGGAAGAGGTTCGAAGCCTTCGATACATTCCAGTTTACACCCGCCTTTGCGGTGAAGCCTGTGAAGTTGATGGTCTCAGAGCGCTGGTGTGCCTCGTCGTAGTAGAAGCGGTCAACACGCCAGTAGCCAGTGTTCGATACCGAACCCGATACGAAGGCGCTGAGCTTGTTTTTTGAGTACTCCAACTGTGCGAAGACACCCTCCTGGTGAACATGGCCGTCGTAATCGCGATATACGATGTCGCCCACAGAGAGCTTCTCGTACTTCCAGTTGGGGTCTGCAGCAGCGATGTTGTTCTCGGGCTTAACATTCTTACGGTCAGCATCATCGATGAAGTATGCACCGTCGTAGAGGTCGATAATCTCGTTGGTGTGCTCACCCACATAGTAGCGCACATCGACACCTGCCGAGAGCTCCAAGCCTGGGAGCAACTCGTTGGTATATGTCGAGAGCAAGCCATACCACATGTGGTTGTTCAACGACTTTGACATTACCATGCGCGAACCATCGAGGCTTGCAGCATTCATATCCTGGATTGCGCCATAGTCGAATGTACCGTCTGACTTACGGAAGTTAGTCAAGAGTTTACCATTAGACGAGCCGTTCCACATTGCGCGGTCGGCAGAGGTACGACCCTGACCAGAGTAGCCCGAGCCACGACCGATAGACATGTAAAGTGCCGTAGAGAGTGACGACTTGCGGTCGATCTGCCACTGGTGGTTCAACGAAATCTGGGGCTTGTGATACTCGTTAGTCATTGACGAGCGCTCCTTGCCATTATTGTCGAAACCGTAGACAGCGTTGTAGCGATATTTGTTCTTCTCGCCAGTCCACTTAGCAACCTTGTCCCACTCCTCGATTGAGAGACCTGCGTAGAGGGGCTTACGCTGGTTGTGCTTCTGGGGAGCACCAAAGGCTGTCAACGAGAGCTGATGGTTAGAATTGATACGCTTCGATACATTAACAAACCAGTTGTAACCCTCGTAGCCTGTACCCTGGATGTAGCCATCACCCCAGCGCTTTGCGAGCAACAAGCTGGCAGCCCAGCCATTCTCCATAAGGCCTGTAGAGAGGCTCACTGACATGGTGTTAGCGCCGTCGTTACCCACGCCGTATGATACGCTACCACCACGCTTTGCGTCGATGGTGTTGGTAACGATGTTGATGGTACCACCAACCGAGGGCGACGAAATCTTCGACGCACCCATACCGCGCTGTGTCTGCATAGAGCGTGTCACATCCGAAAGACCAGCCCAGTTTGACCAGTAGACACCACCCCACTCCATGTCGTTAACGGGAACACCGTTAATCATAACGGCGATGTTTGCCGACTTAAAACCACGCATGTTGATCTTAGAGTCGCCATAGCCACCACCATCCTTGGTTACATAGACACCAGGCGTAGACTTCAAAATCTCGGGGAACTCCTGGCCACCGAGCTTGAATTCAATCTCGCTCGCTGCGACAGTAGACACAGCGACGGGGGTACGGCGCTGCACAGCCACAGACTGCGTGATGACCACATCCTCCATGGCGATAGCCTCGGCCTCCATCTTGATAGTGCCAAGGTCCTCGCGGCCAGTCTTCGCTGTGAGGGCGATAGTCTGGGTCTTGTAGTTCAGGTAGCTAACCTGAATAGCATCGGCACCGCGCACCGAGAAGTGGAAGTTACCACCCGCATCGGTAGATGTGCCCTGTGTTGTCTCGGGAACTACGACTGTAGCACCGATAAGAGGCTGGTCGTTCTCGTCAACGACCATACCTGTGACGACAACCTGAGCCGAGGCGATATAACCCACAGCCAGGCCAAGCATCAAAAGTAAAAGTCTCTTCATAAGCAATTTTTTGATAGATTTATTTGGTTGATAAAGTATTGCCCTCATACTTATATTTATAGGGGCAAATGTAACAAAAAAAGTTCATACTTCCAAATATGGCAATATTTACCCTATACTACCAACCATATTTAGGACAAATGTTTATTGCTATATTTATGATTTTTTTATCGAAAAAGGTGCGCAATTAAAAAATAAATTCCTATCTTTGAAGCAAATATTTCAGCGAGATGGGAGCAGATAATAGGAAAGTTATTGTAATAGAGTGTTTTGTTGTTGCCGCGGTGGCAGCAGCAGCCCTCGTGTTGCAGCTATTCGCAGGCAGTTTTCCCCTCGAAATATTCGCCTTTCCGCTCAATGTCATAACCCTCGCATTGTGGGTTGTGGCGGCGTATATTCTATATAAAAATCGCGAGACCTCCGCTCTTGCAAAGTCGCTGCTTTCGATTCGCGCGACATGGCTTGCGTTGGGCTCGATGGTGGCCATAGGCCTCTACCTCGGCCTGCAGCGCAACCCCAATAGCACTTCGTGGCTCGTGGTTGCAGGCATACTCTTCGCGCTCACGCATCTACTCCTTATCACCATGCGCGGCTGGCGCACACCAAAGGGCATACGCTGGCGCTTCACACTTCTACATGTGGGCCTTATCATCGCCCTCGGCGCAGGCTTATGGGGCGCTCCCGACCGTGTGCAACTGCGCACGATGCTCCTATCAGAGAAGCCCACAACACACGCCTTCCACCTCAACGGCACGATGACAAACCTCGGCTATGCGATGCAGCTTCAGGAGCTCGATGCCGAGTATAACGAGAGTGGCGCACCCACGCACTTTCAGGCTGTGGCAAACATTGACAATGAGGAGGTTACGCTTACGGTTAACCACCCCTACGATAGGACATTTGGCGAGAAGGTTTACCTTGTGAGCATCGACCCACAAGGTGCATATTGCGTCGTTGAGATAGTGCGCGAGCCCTGGCAGTGGGCATCGCTTGCGGGCATCGTTATGCTGCTTGCGGGTGCGGTGATGCTCTTTGTTCGCGGACCACGCCACACGGCAAACAAACAAATTAAGTAGCATGGAGTTGGGTTGGAACATATTTCCCTGGGTAGCAGGCGTAGTATTCGTACTCGCGCTCGCATCTGCCCTGTTTGCACTCCGCAAGCGCGAGAGGAGCAGCATGGCCATTGCGTGCAGCGCCACGGCTATCGCCCTCTTTGTGCTCTTCATGGCCTCGCTATGGATGACCCTCGAGCGCCCACCGCTTCGCACCATGGGTGAGACGAGGTTGTGGTACTCGCTCTTTATGCTCTTAGCGGGACTATTTACATACTTGCGCTGGAGATTTAGGTGGATACTCTCCTTCTCGACGCTTATGGCAACGGTATTCATGGTCATCAACATCCTAAAACCAGAGATACACGACCAGACGCTTATGCCCGCTCTGCAGAGCATATGGTTTGTGCCACATGTATCGGTGTATATGTTTTCGTATGCCCTATTGGGTTGCGCAACGATACTCGCCATCGGAGCACTCGCCACACGCAGCGATAAGTTCGACGAGGCGATAGAGCGCCTCGTATATGGCGGCGTGGCCTTCGTGACCATAGGCATGCTCACGGGAGCGATATGGGCAAAGGATGCGTGGGGAGCATACTGGAGCTGGGATGCCAAGGAGGCGTGGGCAGCGGTGACATGGGGTCTTTACCTCATAGCCATACACCTCGCGCTGCGACCCGCGACCTACACCTCCGAGCGACAGAAGCGCATATACTATATTATAATAATCGTGGCCTTTGTGGCGTTGCAGATGTGCTGGTGGGGCGTCAACTACCTCCCCTCGGCCGAGGCAAGCGTACACACCTACAACCAATAACCCATAGTTGCACATTATACTAACAACATAATAAATAAGCCTATGAAAAACCTAAAAAAGAGTCAGCTTTTTCTCATAGCGTTGCTCGCTATCGTTGTGGTAGCGTTCGTCGTCTATCGAGTAACCGTACGCCCCCCCGCTGAGGAACTCGCGCCCGAGGCTCGCGTAGCGGAGATTTTGGACAAGGGTGGTTGTATCGACTGCCACAGCGCAAATGCCGAGTTGCCATTCTATGCCGACATGCCACTTGTTGGTAAGATGGTAACAGCAGACATCGAGGAGGGCTATCGCGCATTCGACATCGAGCCCCTCACAAATGCCCTGAAGAGTGGCGAGACACCCAACCCCGTGGATGTAGCAAAGGTGGAGAAGGTGATAGCAGATGGTCGCATGCCCGCTGCGAAGTACTACCTCGTGCACTGGGGTAGCCAGTCTACCGATGCCAAGAGCGACATCGTAACCGACTGGGCAACAACCTATCGCACAGCCTACTACAACGATGGCCTCGTGGGTGAGCGCGCTGGTGAGCCCGTACGCCCCATTGTGCCTCCCGCAGACATCAACCAGGCAAAGGCCGAGCTCGGCTTCGCTCTCTACCACGACACACGCCTCTCGGTGGACAACACCGTATCGTGTGCATCGTGCCACGGCCTCGACACTGGTGGCGTGGATAACCATCAGTACTCACACGGCGTCGAGGATCGCTTGGGTGGCGTAAACGCACCTACGGTCTATAACGCAGTCTATAATTTTGTGCAGTTCTGGGATGGTCGCGCAGCAACCCTCGCAGAGCAGGCCGCAGGACCTCCACTCAACCCCGTTGAGATGGCCTCAACATCTTTCGACGAGATTATCGCAAAGCTCTCGGCTGATGGCACATACGCAGCGAAGTTTAGAGCACTCTACCCTGGCGAGGGCATCACCGAGGCTACAATCACCGATGCTATCGAGGAGTTTGAGCGCACGCTCACAACGCCCAACTCACGCTTCGACAAGTGGTTGCTCGGCGACAAGGGCGCTATCACTGCCGAGGAGCTCAAGGGCTATGAGCTCTTCAAGGAGTATAACTGCGCTACATGCCATGTAGGCCCCAACCTCGGAGGCTTGTCATACGAGCTTATGGGCTTGCGTAACCACTACTTCGATGCTCGTGGCATGGAGCTCACAGAGGAGGATAACGGTCGCTTCAAGCAGACACAGGAGGAGCGTGACCGTCACCGCTTCAAGGTGCCTGGCTTGCGCAACATCGAGCTCACATGGCCCTACTACCACGATGGCACACGCCTAACTATGGATGAGGCCGTGCGCGACATGGCACTCTACCAGTGCGATGTTGAGCTTAAGGCGGAGGAGACAGAGGCTATCGTAGCCTTCCTACGCACGCTCACTGGAGAGTATAACGGCGCATTGCTCACCAACCCCAATGAGTATGGCGTAATCGTGACACACGACGACGAGCACGACCATGACCACCACCACGATGCAGTGGCTGAGGTCGAGACTGAGGTTGAGGAGTAAAATTTGGCCTCGTTTGAGATTATGGGGATGTCCGCTGGGCATCTCCATTTTTGTTTAGTTACAAATAATTACTACCTTTGTGGCATCAAACTGTTATAACCCAACTACAAACATAGTATTATGCTTAAGAGACTCTTTGGCTTTGACTCGAAGCAGCACAGCCTGCGCACCGAGATTATGGCAGGTATCACAATCTTCCTTACCATGTCATACATCCTCGCCGTTAACCCCAACATCTTCAAGGAGTTGAACATGCCCGAGGGAGCAGTATTCACCTCTACAGCCCTCGCAGCGATTGTCGGTTGCGTGGCAATGGCGATATACGGCAAACTACCCTTTGGTCTTGCTCCAGGCATGGGCCTAAATGCCTTCTTCGTATATACCGTATGTCTCGGCATGGGCTACGACTGGCCATTCGCCCTCACTGCCGTATTCCTTGAGGGTATCCTATTTATAATATTGACCCTTACGAATGTGCGCGAGGCGATTGTTAACTGCATACCCGCAAACCTACGCTACGCCATAGGTGCCGGCATCGGCCTCTTTATCGCCTTTATCGGCTTGCAGTCGGCGGGCATCATCGCCAGCAACGAGGCTACGCTCGTGACACTTGGCGATGTAACAAGCGGCTCGGCACTGCTCGGCATCATAGGTCTGCTTATCACGGGCTTCCTATATATTAAGAAGGTACATGGCGCGATGCTCTTTGGCGTGCTTATCACCATGGTTATCGGCATACCCATGGGCATCACCGAGTTCCAGGGCGTGACATCCGCACCATCATCTATCGAGCCTATATTCTGCAAGTTCCAGTGGGACAACATCCTCACACTTGATATGTTGGTAGTGGTATTTACCTTCCTGTTTATAGATATGTTCGACACCGTGGGCACGCTTATCGGCGTGTGTCAGCGCGCTGGCATGGTTGACAAGGAGGGTCGCATCGAGCGCCTCAACCAGGCATTTATGGCAGACTCCATCGCCACCACCGTGGGCGCTATGCTCGGCACATCGACTACGACGACATATGTTGAGAGTGCTGCGGGTGTGGCACAGGGTGGCCGCACGGGTCTTACGGCCTTTGTCGTGGGCTGCTGCTTTGTTGTGGCACTCTTCTTCTCGCCACTCTTCCTCTCTATCCCCGCTGCAGCAACCGCTCCCGTGCTTATCATCGTGGGATTGTTGATGCTCGAGCCTATTCGCAACATCGACTTCAGCGACTACACTGAGTCTATACCCGCCTTCGTGTGCATTATACTTATGCCCCTTTCGTACTCAATCTCCGATGGCATCCTTATGGGCATGATATGCTATGTCTTGCTCAATATGTGTTGCGGCAAGTTTAAGAAGATTTCAATCACCATGTATATCCTCGCGGCGCTCTTTATTTTGAAGTATATCTTCATTGTCGTGGAGCCCAACAACGAGGAGGTCGTTCCATATATATGCCCCACTTGTAGCGCCAAGACAGAGATGGTCGAAGAGAGCGCTACGGAGTCCGAGGAGGTTATCCCCTTCACAATGGAGGAGACAGAGGTTACCGAGTAGCCGAAGATATAGACAAAAAAATAAGTGGTTGCCCTCTTGGACAACCACTTATTATTTATCGCTGCATCTGCAGAAGCCTCTCTAACGAGTCACGAAACTCCATGCAGGCACTGTCGTTTGCCTCAAGAAGTGCCCTGCGACGCTCGCCATCTCGCTCGTTGAGGGCCACCTTGCGCTCTTCGCACAGAGCATTATAGCGCGCATCCATAACCCCGAGCAGCGAGTCGTAATCCACTACGAGCTCCTCACCCTCCGCCGTTACGCCCTCCGCAGCATGTTTGCGCTCCGCAGTGCCACCACACGAGGCGAGCAGAGACAAGGCCACAAATGCAATATATCGCGCAATTCGTATTAGCATTGCATACGACAATGACTTAGGGTACTACTCAACGCAGATACACTCTGTCTCAACTGGCTCCTCTACGGGTGCTGCGAACTCCGCGCCACGCTGCAAGCGGTAGGCGAGCTTAATCTGCTCGATAGTGTGGTTATGCTCTGCGATTGAGTCCTGCAACTTCGCAATTTGCTCATCTACAACGCCAATCTCATCGAGGCACTTCTGGTCGAGCGTACCGCTGGGGCCATTCCAAGCATCCTCAGCAAGCTGTAGCTTACGCGCCTGGAGAGTCTCAATCTCCTGCTCGCATGAGACAATCGAAGCCTCATTCTCCTGAATTTTACGGAGCACATCCTCGTCGCTACCAAGCGTCATGCGCCATGCTACATCGATGTCATCAAGGCGCTGGTAGAACTCCTTCTGCGCCGCTGCAAGGCGGTCCTCCTCGGCACGGATAGCATCACGGCGATCTCCCGCCTTTACCAAGATAGGCTCGTAGAGGCTCTTGAAGTGCATAGCCTTAGCGCCATTATAGCTGTGGCGGTATGCCAACTCATACTCATATGCCAACTTCTCGAGCTCGCGCAAGTCGGTTTCGGTACGGATAACCTCAGCCTTCTGGCTCAACTTCTGAGCATCCTGCTCGGGAGTGGTGAGGTGGAGCTTAGGCTCGTGAAGGTATGATATTGCGAAAACGCCCGCAATGAAGAGGACACCGATGCCCACTACAATAAGATTGTTTTTTGTCTTTGTCTTCATACTCCCTATCTTTTACAGTTCACCCAAAATTGCGTTACACTCCTCGAGGTAGAGAAGATATGCCTCGCCACCAATCTGGTCACGAAAGGCCTCCTCATATCTCTCAAGCTCCACTCGAGCACGCTTAAACTCCTCGTAATTCTGAGCCTCGATAGCCTTGGTGGCCAACTCGTAGCTCATGTCGTAGGCAATGTTATCAGGATTCTGGTCGCTGATAACGATCTGCTTTTGACCCTTGTCTGCGCAACCCACAACGGCCACGGCAGCAAAAAGCATAATAGATAATCTCTTCATACTATTTTATTTTCTTTGTTTTAATCCTATTTAGCGCCCTACTCACTAATTCAGCCTCCTACTCAACATAGACCACCAAGCCCTTCAAGTACTCACCCTCGGGGTGGTAGATATTGATGGGGTGGTCAGCGGGCTGCGTGAGCTGGCCTATGATGCGCACCTTACGCTTGGCAATGGCTGCCGAGGTGAAGATTGTGGTGCGGAACAGGTCACGGCTTACGGCCTGTGAGCATGAGAAGGTGAAGAGGATGCCGCCAGGGCGAATCTTCTCCATGGCGCGGGCATTAATCTTCTTGTAGCCCTGAAGCGCATTGCCCAACACCTTGTGGTGCTTAGCAAATGCGGGAGGGTCGAGGATGATAAGGTCGTAGCTATCGTCAATATCCTTGAGGTACTCCACAGCGTTGCAGGCGATAGCCTCGTGGGGTGCATCGTCGCCAAAGTTTAGGCGTACATTCTCGTCTGCCAACTTCACGGCACGCTCCGAGAGGTCGATGCTCACAACCTCGCGCGCACCACCAGCAAGCGCTGCAACCGAGAAGCCACCAGTGTAGCAGAAGGTATTAAGCACCTTGCGGCCACGCGAATATTGGCGCACAAGGTCGCGGTTCTCGCGCTGGTCGATGAAGAAGCCAGTCTTCTGACCCTCCTCCCAGTTGACCTTGAACTTTAGGCCATTCTCCAACACCACATTGTCGCGCTCCGAGGCCCTGCCCCACAAGTAACCGTCGATAGCACCGAGGTCGGCCTTGAAGGGGAGCGTCTGCGAGCTCTTGTCGTAGATAGCCTCAATCTCATCGCCATAGACCGCGCGGATAGCCTCGGCAATCTCCATGCGCGAGCGATACATACCCACAGAGTGGCACTGCACAACAGCCGTACGCTCGTAGACATCTACCACAAGACCAGGCAACAAGTCACCCTCGCCATGCACAAGGCGGTAGCATGTGGTATCAGCATTATGGGCGATGCCCAACGCCTCGCGGAGGCTCTTTGCCGAAGCTATGCGCTTCTGCCACCATGCGCTGTCTATCTCCTCGCGCTCGAACGAGAGCACACGCACGGCGATGGAGCCAATCTGGTAGTGGCCACGCGCGATGAACTCACCCGCCTTGGTTACCACATCCACGATGTCGCCCTCCTGAAGTGGGGCGATGCCCTCGCTGATGCGCTCGATGGCGCCAGAGAATACCCATGGGTGGCGGCGCTCCAACGACTCCTCCTTACCACGGCGTAGGTGTACGATGCTTAATGTCTGCTTACTGCTCATATCTCTTAGTTTTTATTTTCCGAAGTCTCTCTGTGGCGGTGATGACGCTTGCGTGGGCGCTTCGTGGGGGCATTGAGCGTCTCCACGACACCACGACACGCGATGATGTGTGGTGGCTCGCTCTTTGGCTCGGTCGCCATGAGGTGGTTCAAGATGCGGGGACATACCCACGCATCGGTTGCAGCATACTCCTGCTGCTGGGGTGTTAGCTGCTCGGCATCCCAGTTACTCAGGCGCTGAGCCTTAGACACACGCTCTCCCAACACTATCGCCGAGAGCTTGCGCAGGCTCTTCTCCTGGATGCCCCAGCGTATCGCCTCGTGCTGCAAGTCCACGAAGCCATCGGCCTTGAAGTCGCGCAGGGCGTGCAACGAGCGTATGTCACCCATGATGTCGGCACCCACCTTGAGAATCTCGTGCGAGCCCAACACCTTCAATATGCGGTTGTCGAGGCGTATGCGTGAGAGGCGGAAGAGGTAGCAAGTGTCGGGAGTTGAGAGCTGCAAGAGCGATACTTTGTAGCTCACGCCAGCACGGAACGAGGGGCGTGTCTCGGTGTCGAAGCCAATCATCCTATGTCGGCGCAAATCCTCGCACGCAGCACCTATCTCGCTATCCTTATCGACCACGACTATGCGACCAGGGAAGTGCGCAGCAGGAAGTGCCGCCACCGTATCGTTATCTATGGTCTCCAAGAATGCCATTTGCTGGGTTTAATTTATAAAATTAATGCGCAAAGTTACTGAATAATTTTTAGTTTGCCTCGCTCGGAGAGTAAAATTTTACCCTCGCGCACCAATTTGTCCACAATTTCGACCACGCGCTCGCCATCCGAACCGAGCTCCGTAACCAACGCCTTAATGTCCATTTCGCGGCACGACAACACCTCCACAACTCTGCGCTCGCAGTCGTCGCCACCATCCCTCGCCATGCGCTTGGCGCGCAAGCATACATCGCACACACCACATGCCACAGCCTCCCTGTCGCCGAAGTAGTTTTGTATGATGACACTACGGCACTCATCCTCCGCGGTCGAATATTTGAGCATGCCGTCGAAGCGCGCCACGGTCATATCATAGCGGTGGCGGTAGGTCTCGGGGGCGATGAATAGGTCGGAGGTGGGGAGGCGCTCCGAGTCGAGGTATATCATCGGGGTGCGCGATGCGGGAATATAGCGGATTATGTGCATACGCCAAAGCATGCGCAGCATCTCGTGGACACGCTCGGCACTGAGGCCCGAGAATGCCGCAATCTGCAACTCGTCGATAGAGCGGAAGTGGGTGAAGACGCCATTGTAGAGGCGCAAGATGGAGCGTAGCACAAGGTCCATATCGTTGCCACCGGCGTTAATCTTGTAGAGGGCATCGCGGCTACATGTAAACATCAGCTTCGCGGGGTTATCTTGCTCATCAACGAGCGTTAGTAAGTTATTCTGCTCCAATATTTTGAGCGCACCTACAACAGCATTTACCGAGAGGCGCGCGTTGTGACAAAATTCGTAGATATTGAAGGGGAAGGAGCCACCCTCGCCATCGCCAATAGCGATTTGCAGGTGGTTCATAACAAGCTCGTAGACACGCTTAATCTCGGCCAGCGGCGGGAACTCCGCCTTGAAGAGGCGCACGATGCGGTCACTGTCATCATTCGAGGTGAGCAGCACGGCATAGCTACGCACGCCGTCACGGCCTGCGCGACCCGCCTCCTGGTAGTATGCTTCGAGCGAGTCGCACATGGCGTAGTGCACCACAAAGCGCACATCGGCCTTGTCGATACCCATACCGAAGGCGTTGGTAGCGACCATGATGCGCACCTTGCCCGTCACCCAGTCATCCTGACGCAGTGAGCGCTCCATGGAGGGTAGTCCCGCGTGGTAGAAGTTCGCGCTCTCGCCCTCGGCACGCAGCTGCTCACACAGCTGCTCACACCCCTCGCGAGTGCGGACATAGATGATGCCCGAGCCCTCGACATTGCGAACGATGCGCAGCGTATGCTCCAACTTATCCTCCACATTACGAACAACATAGGAGAGGTTGGGGCGTGCGAAACTTGTGCGTATGATATTGGGGGTCTTAAACCCGAGGTGGTGCATTATATCGGTCGACACGATGTCGGTTGCCGAGGCCGTGAGCGCCAAGACCGTAGCCTTGGGCTGATACTCCCTCAACTCGGCGATGCGAAGATATGAGGGGCGGAAGTCGTAGCCCCACTGCGAGATGCAGTGTGCCTCATCCACGGCTATGATGCTCACATTCATGCTGCGCAGACGCACACGAAAGGCCTCCGTGGCGAGGCGCTCGGGAGCGATATATAGGAGTTTGACATCGCCATAGGTGCAGTTGTCGAGCGCAATCTCTATCTTGCGCGAGTCCATGCCCGAGTGCACTGCAACGGCAGGTATACCCAACTTACGAAGCCTATCGACCTGGTCCTTCATAAGCGCGATAAGTGGCGTAACGACAATAGCAATACCCTCGCTCATAAGCGCGGGCACCTGATATGTCAGCGACTTACCGCCTCCCGTGGGCATAAGGGCAAGGGTGTCACGACCCGCAAGCACCGCATCTATAATCTCGCGCTGCTTGGGACGAAAGGCCTCATAACCCCACCACTTCTGGAGGACCTCCTCGGGGGTCATGGCCTCGATATGCTCCTTGCCGTCGGTCATCACTATCGCACAACTATCTCATCCACAAACAAGAAGCC
>JAEIGA010013887.1_pt1 | contig 12245 bp, 9 predicted proteins | sample 9270691 | NCBI WGS metagenome assembly JAEIGA01 (sample SAMN17057246, study PRJNA624740) | gut metagenome | biome: biome; isolation source: fecal sample | host: Bos grunniens | place: China: Xizang | collected 2019
AATGCACATGCTGAGCCATTCCATTACGGCCTCTTTCATTGCAAGAGGGGTATTGCCGTAGAGATTGGTTATACGCTCACCAAGAGAGCCATGATTCAGTCCTATACGGATCGCTGTTCCGTTCTCCTTGCAGACCTCCACGAGACGGGCAAACTGCTCCCGCGCTTTGTCATGATCCTTATGGAAGTTTCCTGGATTTATGCGGACTTTTTCAACAACAGAAGCTGCTGCGATGGCTATTTCAGACGAGAAGTGAACATCTGCTACAAGGGGAGTGTCCACACCAGCTTCGCGGAGTCTTGCCTTTATTTCGCGCAAAGAATCCACCTGAGCCAATGACGGAACTGTAAGCCTGATAAGCTGGGCTCCAGCATTGTGGAGCCGTATACACTGTGCAACAGATGCTTCCACATCTGAAGTGTGTGTATTGCACATAGTCTGGACCACAATAGGTGAATCTCCACCTATCGTGATATTACCAACCTTTACTTTCAGTGTTTCCATATACCATTTCTTTTGCCATTTTCTTAAGTTCAGCCTTTGTTCGTCCAGTTCGCTTTGTAAGCTGAAAATGGACCCCTGCAGTTATGCTTATATTAGCCGGATATGCGAAGCGGTAATAATATTCGCTATAGTGATCTGGCTCGTATAGAGATGACAGAGAGTGCTTGTACAGCGCAGTGAGATGCACTTCAAGCGGGTCAAATACAAAACCGAATCCAATACCGCCTTTGATACCATAATCCATGCGCCTGTCCGTATCCTTGAATGTATGCACCATATCATCCTTGACGTATCCTGTCTTGCCAGAGAATCGTTCTATGGCTAGTCTGTAACCCGCATAACATCCGATATCGGCAATAATCTTCATGTTCCAGAAGTCAATGTGCATGTGGGCAAGCAAGGGAAGTTCAATAACATCAAATACTGCTTTTTCAGCACCTTCAATCTTATATGTATAGTTTTTTTCTTCGTTATATTCAAACTGGTAGCCTTCCTGCGTGTAAAGGAGTCCAACCTGAAATCCGAAGTATGGCATATAGCCAAACATCTTCCCATATTTTGTGAAGGTTACACCCACATTGTACGGCATGAATACAAGATCCTGCTTTTGAGAAGGATTCCACATCACTTGACTGAGACCTACTCCATAATGTATGCCGATCATCGAGTAGTCATTAATATCGAGTTTACGCTTGAGATTCAGCGTATCAAGATATTCATTGCTCCAAGTATCCTCCTGATTGATCCTTTCAATGATAGGATCCACTGAGAGACTTTTTCTTTCCTGAGAAGCAAGTTCAAAGGAAACACATGCCAATAATATTATAATAACGACTTTTCTCATAATGTTTATCTGAACATTTCAGCTACATCAATACTCTGCTCGAGTTCCGTCATTTCTGGAATGTCAATCAGCATCGTACCGTCTTCAAGTTTGTAAAACTTAACTTTTTCAGGCTGCTTGTGTTCCAGCAGATTTCCTGTATCCACAATGCCGTTTCTGTTAATATCCTCTGTGATTCTGATAGAATACTTTCCTGCCTTAAGATATGGGAATAGAAGGGTGCAGTCTTGCTCAATCACATAAGAACGCAATACCTTATCTCTCTTTTCATTAAGCAGATCTATGAGATATTTGTTATTTACGTTACTCAGAACCAAGGATATAGAACTTAACTTGTCGTCATTAGGCAAAGTAACCTTGACTTCTGTGCTGTCATTGTAGAATCCGTTGATGTCCTTGAACTTACGATGTGGAACCTTAAGAAAATATTCGTAGCCAGGCAGCATCTCGACATTTGGTCTGACCACGTATCTCCTGAGATTCAAAGAATCCTGGGTCACAGTATATTTTTCCTTGAACTCCTGCTGTTTAGGATTGAGATATCTGAATGTAAGGGAGTCAAATGCATCCTTGACCAGCGGATACTTGAATTCAAATACAAATCCATATTGTTCTACGGTCTCCGGCTTTGCTTCGAGTGTGAAGACAGCTGTTGTATCCTCCTTTTTGATATCCTTTCTGGAAGTCTTGGCCACCAGCCCTTTCTTTGGCTTCACGAGCCTGACCTCCTCTGTAAAACTATTGAGCAGTCCGAGAGTGTCTGTCTTCATATACTTCACATTAAGGAAGAATGTATCAGGCTGCTCCTTCGGGTCATTTACCCATATTTCAAGACTATCCTGAACGATATTGAATTGAGTGATAAGCTTGTCAGACGGAATGTCCTTTATCCATATCGAATCAATCTGAGCATAAGGAGCCATGAATGTAATGTACGCTGTCCTTTCTCCTACACGCTCCTTATTGACAATCATCTGCTTGCTTGGCTTCTCACGGAATATGTTAAGTTCATATTCGGACTTTCTTGCCAGACAGTTCACTGTGTCCTTCATATCATATTTCTGAAGTTCCGGAAGTGTATCAGCCACCCTTGTCATCGGGGTTACAAGAGTGTCTATGAATGCAACCTTTTCGCTTTCCGATTCATAAAGATTATTGTTGTTCTCGTCGATTATGGCGTACATACGGTAGACAGTGTCTTGAATGTTCCGAAGACAGAAATATCCCCAGTCATCTGTCTTTACGGCTGCATCCGGCCTTTTGAGAAAAATAGCAGAATCTGCATGATCCTTATAGAGCATCACAGTCGCTCCCTTAAGTGGCTGAAGCGTATTGCAGTCCTGAACAATGCCAGTAACCATCATTGAGTCTATCCTGTCGCCGGTAGAAAATACCAACGTATATCCCGGGAACATATTTCCCTCATTGTTATCCCCAATGGCATTTGTCACGTCGAGTGTATATGTCTTGTTGGAATCCAAATCATTCTCGAAAGTTACCAGCACACCTTTTCCTTTGAGCTTGAATTTAGGACTCTTCTCAAGAGGAGGGGAGAGGAAAAGACTTTTGGGATCTTTTACAGTAACATACTCATTGAACTCGAGGTATAGTTTTGCCTTATGGCGTGGAACATTGATAGCTCCAGGAAGTGGTGTGATTCTGGTTATGATTGGCGGAATAGTGTCTTTAGGACCTCCAGTTGGAGGGGTGGTCGTATTGGCACACGAATGTGAAAATATCATGGAACCCAATACAACGGCAACTGGAATCGCCAGAAATATCTTTGATAGTATCTTCTTCATTATCAACGGTTAATTTTAGAGGTCTGCTTTTGAAACGCTTTCTATTCCTTTAATCTTCTGCAGTTTGCCGATAAGTCTCTCCAGATCGGCAATATCATGAACATACAGGTCGATGAATCCATCGAAAACTCCGTCCTCGGTTCCAATGTTGAACCTACGGATATTGAGGCTGAGGTCTTTGGACATGAGCCTTGTAATATCGTTGATCATGCCTAGCCTGTCTGTTCCCTTCAATATTATTCGTGCAAGATAAGAGTTCTCGGAATTCTCATTTTCAGCCCACTTGACAGATACGATTTTGTCACCGAATTTGGCAGCTAGACTATTTGCTTTGCTGCAAGTTCTCCTGTGCACGGTGATTGTGCCGTCTGAGGCCTTGAATCCCACCACACTTTCGCCTAGAATAGGTGTACAGCATGATGCAAGAACATATTTATGCTTTTCGTCAGAATTGGAAATGACAAAGTAGGATTCCTTGTTGATACCCTTATATTTCTTCAGATTCTCAGAAAGTCCATCTAGATTGATCTGACCGCTACCGATTTTAAAATATAGTTCTTCAGGCTTGCTGTCGAAGATCTCATACTCATCCATAAGGGAGCTCAGAACCTTATCATTCAGGTCTCTTCCGATAGCCTGCAATTGTTCCTCAAGCATGTTCTTTCCCAAGTGTACTGTGCTCTGGCGCTGACTCTTCATATGGTCGAGGATGAACTTCCTTGACTTGGAGCTCTTGACGAAATTAAGCCACTCACGCTTTGGAGACTCATTTTTAGCTGTTATAATCTCAACCTGATCACCTGTTTTAAGGACATAAGACAATGGCATGAGCTTGAAATTGACCTTTGCTGCGATGGCCTTGTTACCGATTTCTGAATGTATCGAGTAAGCAAAATCCAGGGCGGTGGCCCCTTTTTCTATACTTCGTTGTTCTCCTTTTGGAGTAAAGACGAATATATCTGTCTTGATAAGATCGTTATGGATCATGTCCAGAAGATCCAAAGCACTCACATCCGGATTGACAAGTATCTCCTTGACTTTTGTTATCCATTTGTCCATCTCGCTGGCACTGCTGTCAGCAAAACCATCTTTCTTGTATGCCCAATGTGCTGCGATACCTTTTTCTGCAATCTCATTCATCCTGTGTGAACGTATCTGCACTTCTATCCATATTCCGGAATGGCTCATGAGTGTACAATGAAGTGCCTCATATCCATTGTTCTTCGGATAGTTCACCCAATCACGTATGCGGTCTGCCTTATATCTGTAAATGCTTGTAATTACAGAAAATATGTGGTAGCATTGGTCTCTTTCTGTCTCGTTTGTAGTGGATTCAAATATGATTCTGACTGCATAAAGGTCATATATCTCATCAAAACCGATACCCTTGCTATTCATTTTCTTCCATATTGAATATGGAGTCTTGACACGTTTCTTTATCTCATATTTGAAACCAGCAGCTTTCAGAGCCTCATCAATGGGCGCGATGAACTCATTTATCTGTTTGTCCTTGTCATGGATATTGCGGTTGATCTGAGCAGATATGTTATTGAATGCCTCCGGCTCTTTATATCTCAGCCATATGTCCTCCATTTCAGACTTGACACTATATAGACCAAGCCTATGGGCGAGCGGAATGAATACGAACATCGTCTCACTGAGAATCTTGTCTCTTTTGTGATCCGGCATAAACTCTATGGTTCTGCAGTTGTGAAGACGGTCCGCTAACTTGATCAGTACAACCCGTACGTCGTCATTAAGTGTCAGAAGAATCCGCTTGAAGTTTTCCGCCTGCATGCTCTTCCTTTCAGCCTTATCCTCATTATCTAAAACGGTCTTGATCTTTGTCAGTCCATCCACAAGGGTTGCAACCTTATTGCCGAAAAGATTACTGAGGTCCTCCACCGTATAATCCGTATCCTCCACGACATCGTGCAGGAGGGCTGCCACAATTGACTTATAGCCCAGACCGATATTGCTTACAACAATCTTTGCCACAGCAATAGGATGGAGAATATACGGTTCTCCGGATCTTCTTCTGACTCCTTTGTGAGCCTCGTTTGCAAATTCGAAGGCCTTCTGGATTATATCCAGTTCCTCTTGATTGTTGCAGCGTTTTCTTGCCGCCTGGTGTAGGTCAGCATAATCTCTGGCTATAACCTCATAATCCTGCGCATTAAATTCCGAAATCTTGCCCATTATATTTCATTTTTCTAATCTTCTACATTGTAATTATTCACATGCTGGAATGCGTATGAAAGTTCTGCGCCAATCAGGATAATGAACCATCCTATATTGATCCAGACCATGAATAATGGCACGGCAGCAAATGCTCCGTATATGGTGTTGAGTCTCGTAACGAGCACTTGTGTTTCAAGATACATATACTGCATCACCGTGAAGGCAACTGCAGCAGGGAAAGCTGCCCTCAGTGCCTCCGCATAGTCAACCTCCGCATTCGGAATGAACTTATACATCACAGACAAGGTCAGCATGACAATGATTCCGAACAGTACCCATGCCAATGTCGTCTTGAATGTTCCGAAGGCCTCCAGATCAAATCCTACATAGTTAAGTGCATGCGAATATGCGAATGAACCGGCGAAGAATACAAGAACAACGAAAGGGGAGACCAGCAGCATGGCAATGATGATGGAAAGCCTTTTGAACAAGTTTCGGGATTTCTGTACCCGCCATACATTGTTGAATACTCTCTCTACGCTCATCATCATCCAGATAACGATATACACGAAAATGAATGCACTGACCAATCCCATTGCACTGCTTTGTGCCGTGTTGATAATGTTTTGTGCAAAACCGAGCACAGTATCGATGACCTGCTGACTATTGTCGAAGTATCCATATAAGAACCCTTTCAGTTTGTCTGCAAGTCCGAGACCTCCGGTGATTGCAAATACGATTGCAATGAACGGAACGACTGACATCGTGCTGAAAAAGCTGAGCGCCACGGCCTGAAAACCGATCTTCTCTGCTGAGAAGGTCCTTATGGTGATCAGAAGTACCTTCATATATTTGATGAATCTGGCTCTGGCCTTGGAAAGTTCTTCCAATTCCATCTTCCAGATATCTTCATTGAAGAAGTCTTTCAGCTTATGCGTCTTTCTTACAATCCGTTTCATGTGTCACCTATTTCAGTTTTGCCATGAATCTTTCCGGGTCGATTATGAAGCGCTCGTGAGTTCCTTCTCCCACAAGCCCGGTTTCATCTGATACAGTCACTTTGTAGAGAATCCTACGTCCCTCGAACTCCAACACTTCTGCAACGGCGGTCAGATCTGTGCCCACCTTGCTTGCTTTCATGTGGCTGATGTTAACCTTGGTTCCCACTGTCTGGTAGCCGCGCTGTTCTGCAAGCTTATAAGACGTGAGTTCCATCAAACATATCATTGATGGAGTGGAGTATACCGGCAATCCTCCAGAACCGAGGATTGCAGCTGTTTCATCTGGTGCTACGACATGTTGTAAGGTGTGAATGTCTCCGATCTTCATATTCTCAAAATAAACTTAATTGTTCTCCTTCGTATGTCATTCCCTCTGGAGTCTCCGATGCATCTGCCCCGAGTATCATCTCCATGAATTCAGCTTCACCGACAACTTTTATCCCTAGAGTTTCCGCCTTTTTCAGTTTCTCTGGTCCGGCTTTCTCTCCTGCAAGAAGAAAGGAAGTCTTTCCACTTATTGAACCACTGTTCTTTCCTCCGTGAGCAAGAATCATAGCCTTCATCTCCTCTCTCGAAATACTGAAGTTTCCGGATATGACGATTGTCTGTCCGGCAAGTCCGGATGACAGATTCTCGGGAGCAAGGCCCATCTCGCACTGAAGCCCAGCAGTCTTGAGGCGCTGCACAACCTCCCGGTTTGCTTCGTCTGTGAAATATTCAAATATGCTGTCGGCAATGACAGCCCCTACATCATCAACATTGAGCAGATCCTCCTTGGATGCCTGCATGATTGCATCAATATTCCTGAAATGCTTGGCAACACTGCGTGCCGTAGCCTCGCCAACATACCTTATTCCCAATGCATAAAGCACTTTGTCGAATCCCGCCTTCTTTGACTCGGACAGGCTCTTGAGAAAACGGTCTGCCGAACGTTCCTTCCACCCTTCAAGCGTAAGAAGGTGATCTTTCTTAAGATCGTAGAAATCTGCTACATTCCAGACGAGTGCACGGTTGTAAAGTTGCTCTATTGTCGCCTCTCCTGCGATAACATTCATGGCTTTTCTACTGAGAAAGTGCACTAGTCGTCCCTTTATCTGAGTCGGGCAGCCGGTCTGATTAGGACAGAATGACTTTGCTTCCTGTTCGTCTTTCACCAGCGGTGTGCCACAATCCGGACAATCGGCAGGGAAGTGAGGCTTTGTTACATCTGATCTTCTCTGGCTGAGTTCCACGCCTGTAATTTTGGGAATGATTTCTCCTCCCTTTTCCACATACACATAATCCCCGACATGAATATCGAGAAGTTCCATCTGGTCAGCATTGTGCAGAGAAGCGCGCTTTACAATTGTACCGCTCAACTGCACCGGCTCGAGATTTGCGACTGGTGTAACTGCACCGGTTCTGCCGACCTGATAGTCTATGGAAATCAATTTCGTGAGCGCTTGTTCGGCTTTGAACTTATAGGCTACCGCCCAACGGGGAAACTTTGAAGTATACCCCAATTCTTCCTGATATTGAAGTTCATTTACCTTTATGACGATGCCATCTGTTGCGAACGGCAGTATCTTTCTTTCTGTATCCCAATAATTTATAAATTTCTCGATCTCCTCGATATTACGACATATCTTTCTGTTGTCAGAAATAGGAAGTCCCCATTGAGATGCAGCATTCAGTGCCTGGTCGTGAGTAGAAAAGGGAAGATTCTCTCCCAACATATGGTAAAGGGTACATTCCAGACCTCGGTTTGCCACCATACGGCAGTCAATCAATTTCAGTGAACCGGAGGCTGCATTCCTAGGATTTGCAAAAGGCTGTTCCTCTTCTTTGATTCTCTCTTCATTGAGCCTGTCGAAGGCGGCCCATGGCATATATATTTCACCTCTGATTTCAAACTCCTCAGGCCATGGATGCGGATTATCTTCAGTAGGAATAAAATCAGTTGGCACCTGAAGGCATTGGGGGATATTTGATATGTATTTTACATTTCTAGTCACATCGTCTCCCATTGCGCCATCACCTCTTGTCAGTGCACGGAATAGTCTTCCGTTGCGGTATGTAAGGCAAATTGCTGTACCGTCAAACTTAAGCTCACAACTGTACGTAAATGAGTTTCCTATACCTTTGGATGCGCGGTCAGCAAACGACTGAACTTCAGATATGTCATATGTATTTCCAAGAGAAAGCATAGGATATCGATGAGGGAACTGCTCAAACTCTTTGCGCACATTATCATCAGCATTGAGGTCGCTTCCGACTCTCTTTGTAGGAGAATCTTCGGTCGCAAATTCAGGATACTCACGTTCCAAACGCTCCAATTCCTTGAGAAACATATCAAAATCATAATCGCTCAATGTGGGAGCATTGTCGACATAGTATCTCCGGTTGGCCTCGTTGATAAGGCTTTTCAATTCCTGAATTCTTGTATATATCTGAGTATTTTCCATAATACATATAAACTACAAATTTACGTATATCTTTCCATTTCTGCAACATGAATCCTCTTGTTTATTTCCATTATAAAGGATACCTTTGCAGGGTTTATCAATTGCACAACAATACAATTAATAATATTATGGTCAAAAACTATGTAACACCCTGCATAAAGGAGTATAATATCCTGAACGAAGGGGTTTTATGTGCGAGTCCATTTGACTCCACTACAGACAATGTCGACAGGGAGGACTTCGTATGGTAAAGAGATTTGATTCATATCTTGCAGCCTGCACAGTCGCAGTGCTTGCACTGACATCTTGCCACAGTGAAATTGATCTGCCAACCTCGAATTCTGCATCTGATCACGGGCAGCCAACCGAGATGACCTTCTACGGAGTCAATCCTTTCGGCACGAAGACAGTTCTCAATGATGAGGCAGTATTATGGGAAAGCGATGACGAGGTCAAGGTTCTTTGGGGAGAAAATAAATCATATGACGCTGCAGTAAAACCATATGATTCAAATATGTATGCTGAGTTTACTGCAGAAGTGGATGAAGCATCAGAATATTATGGTGTCTATCCCTCATCTGCAGAATCATCGTTGTCTGACGGTAAGATAAGTCTTACGGTACCACAGATCCAAAGTGGTGTCTTTGCCGATGCCAGCATCACAGTTGCAAAGGCTGATAGCGAGAGAGTGATGAGATTCAGACATGCGGTATCATACCTTGAATTCTCTATCGACAAACCAGGACAACTGACAATTTCTGGCGGCAATCCTCTTGCAGGCACAGTCACAGTGAACGGTTTCAACGGAACGGGCATTACAGATTTCAATGTGACGGAAGAATCAGCGTCCATCATTGTTGATATCAAGGCAAGCGGCACCTATCACATAGCTGTACTGCCGAATGCACATTTTGACTATGTCTTGCTGACATTGCAGGATGGTGAAAAAAGTTTGAGCGCAAGATCATACAATCCAATACAGATGAACGCTGGCAAGCTTGTTTCATTGGGTAATATCACCAGCAGGCTCAAGGATGACAATCAGATAGGAGCGACTCTGGAGTCTTTCACAATAGTAGATTTCAATTTTGAAAGCCCAGAACTTCAGTTTTAATAAATCACGAGAATCAATATGAAGAGAATATATATAGGAGTTGCCTTGCTGGCAGGACTTGCGTCATGTCAGATGGTGGAACTTGACAACATAAATGTTTCATCGGAAGAAAACAGTCCCCAGAAAATAATGCTCAAGTCAATGCTTGAAGGCAGAGATACAAAATGGACAGTCGATGATTTGGCGATACCTCAGGAGCAGAGCGGCTGGAAACTTATCTCAAATGACAAGGAACTTGCTTTTCTTCTTGAGTTCGGTTCCACAAAGGGGGAGAAATATCGTCTTGCTAATGACATTACCCTGACGACCGAAAGCGTCAGAACAAACCTTCCTGGAGAAATAGGCGTTGAGCGATTCGAAAACTTTGAGTTTGACGGAAACAACAAGACGATATCGGGTCTTGATCTACCACTCGCAGCCGGCCTTTTCAGCCGCGTTAAAGATTCCAAAATATACAATCTCACACTCGAATCAACCACGATAGGTGCAGAGGACAATGTATCGAATCTACTCGGAACAGGTGCAATCATCGGTTCAGCTTCTGGAAATGTTACACTTACCGGCGTAGTTGTGTCTGACTGTGAAGTTCTGGCTCCATGCAAGGTAGGTGGCTTTATCGGATCTATCACAGATGCGACTGCTACATTCACATCTTGTCAGGTTAACGGAACTGTTATTTCAACTGTTTATCAGAAGGGTATTTCCGGCTGGTGCGGAGGATTTGTCGGTTTCATAGGCAGAAGTGAAGAGAAGAATACAAGTTCTGCCGTAACAGTCGTCGCAGATAAATGCCAGGTTAGCGGAGGCAACGTACAGGCACATATGGAATCCGACACAAGATACTCCGGAAAGTTCCTCGGTACGCTTAGCGGCTATGACCATCAGGAAGTATTCAAGATGAACGGTTGCACTGTCAGCACCACCTTCACAGGTCTCGATTCAAAGGCTCAGGCATATATATCCAAATATCCTGAAGGAAACATCGGAGGTAACAAATATATGAACGGATATATTTTCTTCGATGATCTTCTTTATGCTTCTCCATGGGATGGATCAACAAAGGCTCAGCCTAAAATGGCAGATGGAGCTTACCACGTTTATACAGCAGAAGAACTAGCTTGGTTCCAGGGAAAGACTGTGACTGACAAGATCATGATTCACACTGATATTGACCTCGCAGGATATACGTTTGCGCCTATATATAAAGCCTCTTACATTGACGGTGTAAGAGCAGACGGAAACAACAGCGAAATTCGCAATCTCAAGGTTGTAAGAACCAATTGCGGTAAAGAAGACGGTGGCGCATTCATCAGACAGGCTAGCGGCACAACTGTTCACAAGAACCTTACCTTCAGGAATGCAGATATTACTGCAACTCACGATCCTGACGCTGATCATGGAAATGCATATTGTGCAACACTTTGCGGAAATATGACAGGCACATACACTATGACGAATGTGCATGCATATGACGGAAAGCTATATGGTGTGAACAAGATGGGCGGTTTGCTCGGACGCGTAGCTCCAGGAACTAGTGGCGCAACTATCAGCGATTGTTTTGTATCAGGATATTATATCGAGAATTACGAGGTCGACAAGCCGGAAGATTTTGGAAACAGTTATATATCTGTTGTATTCTACCCACAAGGAGAAGTTGGTGGCATGATCGGATTTATTCATGGCAACGCCAATGTCAGCAATTGTAGAGTAGAGAATACTGAAATAAAGGCATATGGACAAGATGATAAGAATATGATCATCCTAGAAGTTCCTGGCAGACATATCGGTACAGTAATCGGAGATATCAGGACCAGTTCCAGTGCAAATAACTACACAGTCACAATAACAGGCACCTCATCAGATGACAAGACAGTAACGCTGTCAAAGGCAGCCAGAAGACTTGATCAGTTCAGTGGAGCTACATTTATCGGTAAGTGCTACAATGTTGCTACAGACGACAGCAAAAATGGAACAGTCAGTGTAGACGGCAAAAAGGTACTCTAAAACATATTGATAATTTGACATAAAAATCATAAATTTGCGCCGCTTTTGTGGCGCATTTTTATTTGCCAATAGGGTAGAGCATACCCGCACGTCACACACTGATTAGTGGCAATATGATTGAATTTGTTTAACATTTTAATATTAGAGAATTATGAAAGATGCAGTAATTATCCTCTGTGGCGGTGGTCCCGCTCCAGGAATGAACTCAGTATCAATGAGTGTTGCAAAGACATTCATCACAAAGGGTTTCCGTGTAATCGGTCTTCATGGCGGTTACTCAGGTCTTTTCAGCAAGAACGCACGCACTGAGGACCTTACTTTCGCAATCGCTGACCGTTACTTCAACAGAGG
>JAEIGA010013888.1_pt1 | contig 12244 bp, 11 predicted proteins | sample 9270691 | NCBI WGS metagenome assembly JAEIGA01 (sample SAMN17057246, study PRJNA624740) | gut metagenome | biome: biome; isolation source: fecal sample | host: Bos grunniens | place: China: Xizang | collected 2019
ACATCAGTGTCGCCGTCGGCATAGTACTCGAATACTATGTCGCGTTCACAACCCTCGATATTATCCTTGATGCAGCTTGCGAGCAGAACCATCATAACAAGCGGCAAAGACAAGTATAGTAGTTTTTTCATAGTTTCCTCTGTCATTAACGGCGCAAAGGCCTGTGTAAATCTTGCTCTTTCAAGAATCTCTTTTGTTGCTCAAAAGAGCACTAATCAATCCTCCAAACTCTGTTTTTTTTGAAAAACCCTGCTCCCCTCCCCAAACGAAGGGGAGCAGGTGGTTAGTTGATGTTAGCCTTAAAGCTAACTCTTTAATTAGAAGATAGGCTTAACAACATTTACAGTCCAGTCAACGATAGATACAGTTACATCAACGCAAACACCCTCCTGGCCACCGATGTTGTCCTCGCTGAAACGAAGATTCAACTGGTAGATGTTATTTGCCTTGTAACCCTCAGACTTAACAGACTTACTGTTATACTCCAAATCCTTTACAGTAAGAGTAAGTGCTGTGCTAGGAAGCTGATAAGTGTGAGCCTTAGCATCCATAGTAAGCTCGATATTAGTATATGCCTCAGGAGCAAAGTTCCAAGACCATACCTTACCTGACTCAAGCTTATGTGCACGATCAGTGTAGTCTGCATCTACAGCGCCATCGTTATTTACGCCATCAAATGAGCCCTTCAAAACAACGCCAGTAAGGTCGATAGACTTATCTGCGCCCCATGTCAAAGTCTTAAGAGTAAGCTCATCGATACCTACAGTCTCAAGCTTATCGTCGTCGTTGTCATCACCAAGGTCATAACACTCAATGTTGTTAATCTCAAGGCGTGCAAGCTTAGACTCTACAGTAACTGATGCAGGATATACATAATACTTAACACCGTCAATCTCTACACACTCAGAACCCTTAGCACCGAGTGCTGCATCACCATACAAGCAAACATCATCGATCTCGCGAGTCTCGTTAACTGATGTACTCTCTGCCAAATCAAGAACTTTATCCAATGTTGTTGTGCCAGGTACGATAGTGATATCACCAGTCTCATAACGCACGATAGCAACCTTAGTTACTGATGCAGGCACATTGTGGAAGAAGTAGTCACCATTGATACCCGTAGCAGGCTTTGTACCATACATGTACTCGCCATTGTTAGTTGCGTTATGAGTACCCTCTGTACCAACCAATGGCAACTCCTTAAGAATAACATCACCAGCAGCGAAGAGAATCTTGAGGTCTGTTGCATCAGCAACTGCTGCCTGTGTATTTTCAGTTGCAGGAGTAGTTGTGCCAGCAGCAGCGCGAGTGTCATCGTTTGCGTTAGCGATTGTGATAGCTACGCTCTTGTTCTGAGACTCAACAACAACTGTCTCAGGCTCATTGTTACAAGCTACCAAACCAGCGATAGCAAGAACAGCAACAAATAACTTTTTCATAATAAAGATTTTGTTAGTAATTAATAAAAATTGTTTGGATTATTGATTGTTTAATTATCTTTCATTACAAGCTCTGCTCATATTTGTCGAGCTCAGCAAGGTTGTGCTTAGCATCCTCGCTACCCGCAGCCGCTGCAGCCTCGATATAGCCGCGTGCGACATCATACTCACCCTTGAGCAGGTAGACATATCCCTCAACAGCCTGGATATCCTTGTCGTCACGCTTGCTGCGCTGCAACTCACCCAAAGCCTCATTCAACTTACCCTCAGCAACGAGGTGGCGCACATAGTTGACCATAGCGGGAACATCCGTAGGATATACCTTTGCGGCGGTCTCGATGGCGAAGTTATACTCCTTAGAGCCCTGCTCATAGCTGCCAGCGACCTTGTAGATCTCATCCACAGAGAGCTTCTCGGGGGTCTCGTGGATAAGGCGGCGTGCCTCCTCGAGGTCGAAGTTGCGAACCTCATAGATAATCTTATAGTCGTTGCGGCGCAACTTGGGGTACATCTCGTTCATCAATCGCGCGTAGATGTCCGAGGGCTGAAGCTGCGACAGACGGTAGTCCTTCTGGTCGAGCGAGAGGTTAGAATCGAGGATTGCGTAGACCTCATCGCGCTTGTAGAGACCTGGAGTGGCACCAACCAACTCGCGCAAGCCGTCCCAGTCCTCACCACAGCCTATAGCATCGATAAGGTTGCGATCTACGCCAGTCTTCTTCGACACATAGTTTGCCAACGAGTTAGCACGGTTCTCCGAAAGCACCTTATTGTGGTACTCCGTAGCCTCGGGAGATGCCCAACCCTCGATAGTGATAGAGGTGATGGTGAGATCCTCGTCGTCGTCAACCTTGGTGATAGACTCGATGATGCCCGCAAGCTCCGTAGCGTTATTCTTATACTTCTCCAAAATCTCGTAGCGGTCAACCCAGAAGTTGATGTATGCCGAGTGCGACTCGTTGCGCACCTTGATAGGCTCGGGCTCGGGAGCGATATACGAGCAGATGTAGCTTGGGTTGTAGATCTCCTGGCCTACATCGCCAGCATCGTCGGTGCCAACATACTCTACCCATGGGTCGCAACCACATGAGCCCATGTTGAGCTGCACCTTACCGCCACGCATCCACTCCGCGAAGTTTGTAGTGGCATTATACTCCACGCTCTGCTTCTGGCCCGCCTTGCGCTCCGCACGCTTAGCCTTACGCTGCGAGTAGAAGGGGTTGTCGGTCACGGTCTGCGCATCGTTACGCTGGCTATACAAGTAGGCACGACGGCCCATGACCTCGATAGCTGCAAGCTTCTCGATGTTGCTGCCATTGATGATAACGGGAGTGATGACAAAGGTCTCGTCAGAGCCAATATCCAAAGTAGAGATGTCGATATCCATGTCGATGGTGAGCTTGCCATTGGCACGCGACACCTCGAAATTAGATACACGAGAATCTTTGGTCGTAACGGCATCCTGCGCCGAAACGGTTGTGACGGCAAGAATAGATGCCACGATGCTATATAGTGCAAAAAATCTCTTCATACTACATTAAGATTTAGAATACGTAGACAAGGTTTATGGCTATCTTGGTGGGCCCCCAATAGATGTGGTCGAACGAGCCCACCTTCTCACCACACTTAGGACAATAGTACTTATCGAACCATGTATAAGCACCACCGATACAGATCTCGGCCTCGAGGTTCCAATGCTCGCCAAGCATGAAGGCATAGCCATAACCCACGCCGGCACCAACAAAGGCACCTTCGTAACGGTAATCGGCCAACTTCGAGAATGGTGTACCGAGAAAATCGGTCATGTTGTCGATATTACCTATATTATATTGGCCACCCAATGCGTGCATGGCGAGAAAGTGACCGCCAAAACGATGGCAGAACCAATAACGCGCCTCGGGCTGTGCGAACCAATTCTTCCACTTCATGTTCGTATCCTTGTTGATAGTGAAAGGATTGTAGTTACCCGAGATGTCCATAGTCCACTTCTCGGCAACAGCAACCTCAAAACCGAGGTTCATAGTAGTGGTAGCATCGTATGCCAAATTGGTCTTTATTGCCCAATCCTGAGCCGAGAGCTTACCACCAAAACAGGTCGCAACCGTTACAAATAGTAGTAAAAATATTCTTTTCATGCCTCAATATGGTTTCCTAAATCGTTGAGTTAATATGCGTTAATACCCCATCGATGCACCAAAATATAATCATATGATTGACACACCTACGAGATATTTTGTTTCTGTTCCATTTATCTCGTTATGTTTGCACCTAACGCAAACATATAACCTAACCTATCTCATTAACTTTACCTAACGCAACCAAACAGCCTTAAATCGCTTAAAGGATTACTCTTTATTCCGTTTGGTTACACAAAGTTAACAAAATATTTTTTAATTTTCCAAACAAATTTCGGAAAATTTTTGAGGGGGGGGGAATTTCTTGATTATCAATCAGTTGCGAGCTTAGACGAAGATTTTATTTGCCATAGCCCAAGAACTCAAAGTCTCATAAAAAAATTGCAAACACCGAGACCTAACCTACAAGCTCTTGGATGACGACGACATAGTCTACATCATGCACAACTTACAATCAAAAATAGCTAAAAAATACACACCAAAAATTTGCTAAAAAAAACTCTCTCAGAGTTTCGTTACACAAATGTAGTAAGAATTTTCAAAATGCAAAGCAAAACAGCATTTTAGTTCTATTTTTTTTTGATAATCGCCCGCACAGCGCATCTGACGCAGCACATTATTTTCACAAACACACGCACATTCCCCTCATTGGATACGATGCAGTCAAATTATGATGCAAGCCGCAACATCTAATAATTGAATATATTCTTCAACCAATAAGCCACCAAAGGCTTGTTGATTTAGGGTGGTTGTGCAACAAGTATTCTTGTAAGCACAAGCAGTCTAAATCAATCATAACGACTTTAAGTCGTTTGTTCTGCGAAGTATAAACAAAAAAAAACAGACAACCGCACGCGGGTCATCTGTATAAAATAAGTCGGGATACCGGGATTCGAACCCGGGGCCTCCAACTCCCGAAGCTGGCGCGCTAACCGGACTGCGCTACATCCCGAACACTTATGCTATGACTAACCGAGCAACAACTCTTCATTCGCTCTCGGCACCATATACTAAGAAAAAAGGTCGTATTGCTACGACCTCATTTTTCTGTCGGGATACCAGGATTCGAACCTGGGACCCCCTGCTCCCAAAGCAGGTGCGCTAACCGGACTGCGCTACATCCCGTTTTTTTCGACATGCAAAGATATGGTAAATATTTCAACGCACCAAATATTTTGGCACTTTTTTTTGTTTATGTCGAAAAAATAAGAGAAAATCACATAACATGACAAGGTTTTGGCCGACACCTCATCATATTATAATGGCATAATCTTAGATAACTACTGCTGAACTCTATCGTAAGTGCGGAACTCGAAGGGAGACTCATACTCCTCGCCACGCTCATGGCGCACAACATCGACGAGCCTCCACTGCGCAAAGTCAATCTCGGGGAACGAGGTATCGCCCTCATAGTCGCGCTCAACATGCGTGATATACATTCTATCTGCTACGCTTAGCGCCTCGCGGTATATCTGCGCACCACCCATGATGAATATCTCCTCATCCGCACCAGCCATGCGTATAGCCTCCTCCAACGAGTGAGCCGTAAGTGCGCCCTCAAACTCGCGGTCGGCGCGCGTGATGACGATGTTTGTGCGCTTGGGAAGGGGCTTCGAGCCGAGCGACTCAAAGGTCTTACGACCCATAATCACGGGATGACCCGAGGTCGTAGTGCGGAAGAAGCGCATATCCTCCTTAATATGCCACAAGAGCGAGTTTTTATCTCCGATGGTGCCATTCTGAGCGATGGCAACGATGATGCTTACCATAGTTTATATATATCTAAAATGAGAGTGGCGCCTTTATCGCGGGATGGGGGTCATAACCCTCGAGCGTAAAGTCGTCGTATGTATAGTCAAAAATTGAGTCGCGGTCAGCAAGAATCATGCGGGGCAAAGAGCGTGTATCGCGCGAAAGCTGCTCGGCTGCCTGGTCGAGGTGGTTGAGATAGAGGTGCGCATCGCCAAGCGTGTGGATAAACTCGCCAGCCTCCAAGCCGCACTCCTTGGCAATCATCATCGTCATAAGGGCATACGACGCGATGTTGAAAGGCACGCCAAGGAACACATCGCCACTGCGCTGATACAACTGACACGACAATTTACCCTCAGCCACAAAGAACTGGAACATAGTGTGACAGGGGGGCAGAGCCATGCTTCCCACATCTGCGACATTCCATGCCGAGACAATCATACGGCGCGACGAGGGGTTCTTCTTTATGGTCTCGATGACCTCCTTAATCTGGTCGATGCTCTCGCCATTAGCCTTAGGCCAGCTACGCCACTGGTAGCCATATACATGGTTCAAATCACCAAATTTGTAGCCCTCGATGGGAGACTCAACGCCCAGCGCACCGAGGAAGGTATCCATATCCACTGGAAGAACGCCATGCTTAACGCAGAGTTCGTTGTAGTAGCGGTAGGCATCGCTATCCCAGATGTGTACGCCATTGTCTACGAGGTACTTAATATTGGTATCACCCTTCAAGAACCACAACAACTCATGTATCACGCCCTTCAAAAAGACACGCTTGGTGGTAAGCAAAGGGAAACCCTCGCTGAGGTTGAAGCGCATCTGATAGCCGAAGATGCCCTTGGTGCCTGTGCCTGTGCGGTCGTCGCGCACTACGCCCTCGCGGCAGATTTTATCGAGTAGGTCAAGATATTGTCTCATCTATTTTGAAGTTCTTAAGTTCTATTCCATTACTATCCATTGCGGCGTATGTAGCCTCCGCGCGCGACCAGTCGCTCAAGAAGAACACCTCGAAACCATCCACCGCCCTGCGGTGTGGGATGTGCAAATGGCCGAAGATATAGGCCTCAACATCATTTTGCGAAGTGTGATGCTCCAGGGCATACTCCACAAGGAAGTCCAAGACGCTTATGGGCAACTCTCTATTACCATGCGACTTACGCGACTTGCCGCTAAGCATCTTACCCAGGTATGCTGCGATGTCGGGATGCACAAGCCAGCGGAATAAGAAGCGCGCAACCTTCGAGCGAAAGAGTCCGTTCATAAGCTTCAGCATTGGCTCTCCCTTGATGTTCATGTTGTCGCCGTGGGCAAGGTGCAACTTACGACCACACACCTCCTCAATGCGGGGCTTATGCTCAATGCGCACACCGCACTCACGCTCGAGGTAATCGAGGCACCACATATCGTGGTTTCCGGGGTAGAAGACAACCTCAACTCCCCTATCCGACAACTCCGCCAAGCGGCCCAAGACCCTTACAAAGCCGCGAGGTGCAACCTTGTGGTACTCGAACCAGAAGTCGAAGACATCGCCCAGGAGATAGATAGCCTCGGCATCCTCGGCAACCATATCGAGCCAGCGGCAGAAGGCACGCTCGGCGCACTCAGACTGCTCGCCATCGGCACAGCCGAGGTGTATGTCCGACACGAAGTATATCATTCTAAATAAGTCGCTTAACCTCGCGCTTGATGCTCTCTATATCCTCCTTAACAGAAGAGATGTCACCATCGCGGTTGATGATATAGGTTGTGGGAATCTTCTCCACATTGTAGAGCTCAACGACACGCGCATCGCCACCCGTATAGAGCGTTGGCCATGGGAGGTTCTGCGCATTGATAGCCAAGACCCAGCTATCCTTATCCGTATCTACCGACACATGATATATCTCAAAGCCCTTGTCGTGATACTCGTTATAGAGCGCCTTGAGGTCTGCATTGAGGTTGTTGCTCATTGCGTTGAGTGCCGACCAGAAGTAGACGAGCACCACCTTACCCTCGAGCTCCGAGAGCTTGTGCTTAGTGCCACGAATATCCATGAGCTCCAAATCGGGGTACGACACCTCGTGCACACCCTCCAACACGCGGGCAAAAGCCTCACTCTCACCAACCTTACGCTCCAAGAGTGCTATATATGGCGATGTGGGGTATTTAACCTTGATGCCCTCCAAAACGGAGTTGTAGTGTACGATGTTAATACCCTGACCCTCGAGCTGGGGAATGTACTGCTCTGCTACCTTGTGGTGAAGAGCATAGATCGAAGCGATGCAATCCTGATGTGAGCCCACGAAGCGCATCTGCTTGAGCATAGCCTCGCGTGCAAGGTCGTATGCACGGAGCTCCAACTGGCGGTTATTGCCTATTGTAGGGAGCTGGTTTTCAGCGATATTGGCAAGTTCATCAACCGAAGCGAAGTAGTCGTGGCTGAACTGAGCAACGAGCGCCGACTCCTCGGAGCCCTCGACGCTATAGTTGAGGAAGATGTTACCCGCAGACTCCAACTCAATCTGGTCGCCAGGGGCAACAACAAGCGTTACGGGGCGGCTCTCGTTGGAGAACGCGAGGCGATAGAAGCGTGGCGACTCATCCTCAGCAATGGTGAGGGTAAAGTTGAACGCACCATCATCCTGCAAAGCTACGGCCTCGATCTGCTCCGCCTTGTCGAACTTATCTGTAATGCGCTCCAAGTAGATTGAGTCCACGCCACTGCCTACGAAACGGCCAGAGATTGTGGTATTTGCTGTGGGCTGCTGGCTGCAAGAGCTTAGTATTATGGCCATCGCCGAGATGGCAAAAAGCAATTTCTTCATTATTTTACTGCTACTATATTTTATTTATATCTTTCAGGGTTTGAGTTAGTTACCCACCGCACGACGCTACTTATGCTGGTTGTGGCGCTGCTGCGGGCGTGCTCCCTTAACACTCTTGCGACCATTATTATGCTTCTGCACCTGCTGTTTACCACGCTTCTGCACGCGCTGCTGAGAGTTTGCTCGATGCTCGCTGCGCATCTGCGTGATTGCCGAGAGGTCCATATCGTGGTCATCACCCACCATAAGTCGTATATCACGAACTATGGTTTCGTTGTTGGGGTGCTCGTTGTTAAACTCATAACCCTTATTGCGCATATAACGCGCGATATTAACCATCTCGTGTGTGACGGGCTGCGTTTTTGACTCCTTGGCCAACTGCTCGACAAACTGGTGGAGGTACTTGCCATAGTGCTTAAGCACGATGCGCGACTGGGGGTAGCGCAACTTTTGGGGTGTGAGCGTTAAATCTTGGCGTGAAGGTTGCGGGTAGGGCGAGTCGACATCCAACTTGAAATCTGACATTATGAACAGGTGGTCCCAGAGCTTATGCTTGAAATCCTCCGTATCGCGGAGCATGGGGTTGATATTACCCATCACGGCAATCACGGCCTTAGCTTGGCGTGTACGCTCATGCCTATCCTCAATCTCGAGCAACGAATCTACCATCTCGTGGATATGGCGACCATACTCCGGGAGATAGAGTTTCTGTCGTGTGAAATTATAGTTTTTTCTCATTGCTATCGCTGTTAATTTTTGATTATATGCACCCCTTAAATCATAGATTTAGTCCTACTTTGGCCTCTAATCGGGTCATCTTGCTTGCCGACACTTGCACAATAGGTCGAAAGGCAGCATCTTTAATCGCAATTTAATTCTACAAAGTAAATGCAAATTATTCACATAAGCAAACTATGACAAAAATTTTACTCCTTTCTCACTCCAAAAGTATGCTCAACTCGCTGCGTGAGCGGCTCAACTTCGAGAACATCGCCACCACCGAGGCCGAGAGCCTGCACCGAGCAACCGAACTATGCAGCACGGGACACTTCGATGCAGCAATCGTCGACGGAGAGTTTTCATCCGAGGAGATGGGACTTCCCACCATAGTCGTTACACGCACCCCCGACATCGAGTCCGCCGTGGCTGCCCTGCGCCATGGAGCCCTCGACTACTTTATGCCACCCTTCGACATGAACCGCCTCTTGGATAGGCTGAGGAGCATTACCGCAGATGACCAGGAGTCTACAACTACGCCACAAAGGCGCAACTCTCGTTGCCATACCAAGGGCATTAACTGTGCCACACAGCCCATCATCGGCGAGTCGATGGCAATAGAGCATGTGCGCAACATGATACGGCGTGTTGCACCCTCAGATGCCAGAGTGCTGGTGCTGGGCGAGAATGGCACGGGCAAGGAGCTTGTGGCGCGATGGCTGCACCTTAAGAGCAACCGCGCAACAGCACCCTTCGTGGAGGTAAACTGCGCAGCTATACCCTCGGAGCTTATTGAGAGTGAGCTCTTTGGCCACGAGAAGGGCTCGTTCACCTCGGCCGTGAAGCAGCGCAAGGGTAAGTTCGAGTTGGCCGACGGAGGCACGCTCTTCATGGATGAGATTGGCGATATGTCACTCTCGGCACAGGCGAAGGTGCTGCGCGCACTTCAGGAGAATAAAATCACGCGCGTGGGAGGCGACAGAGATATATCGGTCGATGTGCGCGTGGTGGCGGCCACGAACAAGGACATACGCAACGAGATACGCCTCGGGCACTTCCGCGAGGACCTCTACCACCGCCTGAGTGTCATCGAGATAGATGTACCCCCGCTACGCGAACGCAGAGGCGATATAGGACTTCTTGTTGACCACTTTATAACCGAGATATGCACGCGCCACGAGATAGGCGTCAAGGGGATAGACAACGACGCCGTGCAGTTGCTCTCGCAGTGCCCATGGACGGGAAACATACGCGAGCTACACAATGTGGTAGAGCGGTTGATAATACTTAGTGATGAGCGCATTACGGCAGACTGCGTGCAACGCTATTGCCGCACTTAGGCCTCTTTGAATAACTCCGCTTCGAGCTCTGCGACGGTTGTCACAACTCTCTCTGCACCAGCCTCGTAGAGCTCCTCGGCAAAGCGAAAGCCCCACGCTACACCTATGGCGTCGATGCCCGCAGCCGCAGCGGTACGGATGTCGATGCCCGAGTCACCAATCATAACGGCTTTGGCGTGCTCCACACCCGCCTTTTGTAGGATGTTATTAACGATTTGTGGGTCGGGCTTGAGGGGTGCGCCCTCACGATTACCCTCTACAGCCACGAAGTCTACATCGCCAAAGAACTTGGCCACAAGGCGGTCGGTGCCGTGCTGAAACTTGTTGGATGCCACAGCAACCTGTACACCCTCCCTGCGGAGGCGGTGCAAGAGGTCGTGCATACCCTCGTAGGGCACCGTATGGCGGTCGATGTTATCGACATAGTAGCGGCGGAACTGCGCCACGCACTCCTCAACATAGGCCTCATTAGCAGCCAATTGCGCGGGCAAGGCGCGCTCCACAAGTCGCTTGATGCCACCGCCCACCATCTGGCGATACTCCGCATCGGTGTGCTCGGGCAGATTGCGCGAACGCATAACATAGTCTACTGACGCCGCGAGATCACCTATGGTATTTAGCAGCGTGCCATCCAAATCGAATATGACAATATCGTACTTCATGGGTGCAAAGATATGAAAAATAATTCTTATATTTGCCCTATGATTCGCCTATCTCTTGTCATAGCAACATATAATCGTGCCGAGCAACTTATGGTTACGCTGGGCTCTGTCGCTATGCAGAGTGCCCAAGCCGAGACATGGGAGTGTATCGTTGTGGACAACAACTCTTCGGACAACACGCGCGAGCGCATCGAGGCCTTCGCAAAGGAGCATAACGCACTCAATATTAAGTATGTCTTCGAGCAAAATCAGGGACTGTCACACGCCAGAAATGCTGGCATCAAGGCGAGCCGCGGAGATATTGTCGCATTCATTGACGACGACGAGCGCATCGTCGAAGATTTCGTCACCGCCTACATCGACCTCTTCGATCAACACCCCGATGCCATGGCTGCGGGAGGCGAAATCATCGCCGAGTACCCCACTGGCCGCCCACGCTGGATGTCGCACTACACCGAGCGTCCCATAGCCAACCCCATGAGCTTCGGAGATAGGATAAAAATCTTCCCCGCGGGCCGCATACCTGGAGGTGGAAATATGGCTGTGCGCCGTAGGCTTTTCGACAGCATCGGCATGTTCAACACCACGCTTGGCCGTACCGGCAAGCGCCTCCTGGGAGGAGAGGAGAGCGACCTTTTTGAACGCATCGCAAGACACGGATACAGAGTATATTACGCACCTCGCGCCGTGATGTATCACATCATCCCCGAGGAGAAACTTTCGCGCGACTATTTCGTGCGTCTTGCCACCAACACGGGCATCAGTCAGCGCACTCGTGCAGAGCTCAACAACGCCATGCTACGACTCTATGTCGGCGAGGTGATAAAGTGGATGGCAACGCTCCTACTCTGCCTTACGCATCGCCCCTCACAATCGCGCTATCTAATCCTTATGCGCAAGCATATCTCGAAGGGTATTTTCTCAAGCAGTAAGTAGTTAGTTGCGTGTGCGCGCAACTTTTTCTTCTAAAAAATTTGCTTTTCGCGGGCAGATTTCGTAACTTTGTTGTGTTTTAGACCCTTTCATATCTCGCGCGTATGCGAATTATGAATGCTACAACACCAAGCAGAAAAACTTAAGATATTAAATATCACACACTTAAAAACAATTAAATCTAAAACAACTATGGCTAATACCAAAGAAAAGTTGTTCGCGGAGTTCCCACCAGTATCTACTGAGCAGTGGGAGGCCGCTATCACAACTGACCTTAAGGGCGCTGACTATGAGCGCAAATTGGTATGGAAGACCGGCGAGGGATTCAATGTTCGTCCCTACTACCGCGCTGAGAACCTCGCAGAGGTAAACTATCTCGGTGTGGAGGCTGGTGAGTTCCCCTTCGTACGTGGCGTCTCTAAGGACAACACATGGCGCGTACACCAGACTATCTCTGTG
>JAEIGA010013889.1_pt1 | contig 12244 bp, 14 predicted proteins | sample 9270691 | NCBI WGS metagenome assembly JAEIGA01 (sample SAMN17057246, study PRJNA624740) | gut metagenome | biome: biome; isolation source: fecal sample | host: Bos grunniens | place: China: Xizang | collected 2019
CCGGGCGAAGATACGCCACTAACTCCGCCTCCGCTATTCCCTCTCGGAGCGACTGCCGATGGTGTGACGACACCACCCAAACTGCCCAATGGTGCGCCACCACCTCCAGACGGAGCAGATATCAAAGATGACGGAGCACTGGCTCGCGCACCACCACCTCCGCCACCACCCATACCTCCGCCATTACGTTGCAACGATGCGAGTATTTTTGCATCCTCGGTCTGACGCTTGCCTTTTCCGCCAATCTTACTACCGTAAGCGGCCGCCATAGGATTTACATCTCGCTTAATCTTTATCGCCATAAAAACCTCCTTAGTCGTCAGTTAAAATTGTTCCATTCTTGCCATGAAGAATCGTTTTTCGCTTACCATGAAGGATAAGCCCGGTTGTTCGAAGATAATCAGCTTCCACCAATAATATGTTCAAACTAGTGGATGGAAGTGATACACTAAACTCAAGGACACGATCCTTACTAATCAAGACGTTATCATTCTCATTGTCGCTAAAGCGCCACCCTGAAAATCGAGCATTAGAAGGTGTAATATCTCCCATCATGGTGACAGCAATCACAGAGCCAAGAGGCACCCCTTCTCTCCGCCATTGCCCATACTTATCAAGTATGAACTGCTCCCCCATATACTCTATTCGTAATGATGCTCCCGGGCGCACCAATAGTCCATCACCGGGGGGAGCGATAAGGTTCTCCCTGGTTCTGATAAGAACAGTGACCGAAACAGCCTCTTCGATTAGCTCTATACCCCATTCACTATTAACATCAGAAAATCCCGCGCAAAAAATCTCTATTTCAAAAGGTTGGTCCGTTGGAGCAGAGACAGGGTTTTCATACACTAGAACACTACCGTTTGCAACACTTACTGTAGACACTTTTATGCTCGTTACCTTACGGTGCTGAGTAGGTATCACAGACAACAACATTGACCCATTCCATATGGTTCCCCACCGTGTCTCCATTGTTGTGCGATTGTCTTCTAAGATCGAAAAAGAGGCCATACCACTTCCTTATGTTTATTTCGATTACGTATCGTCTTCCGTCAACGGAGTGGTCTCAAACACGACCTCTTCGGTTTCGGGGTCCTCGTTGTTCGGGTCGGGATCCATATAAAAGATTTTACGTTTCTTCATCTTAAACTCCGGATTTGTGTAATCCATATCAACAACTACCTCCGCCACTCTATCAAAGGATTGCCCGTAGTAACTACCTGTAAGCAGTCCGTCGGTAAATTCAAGAATAATTTGCTGTGGAATGAATGGAGAATCAGGGTCGTCAGGGTCTTTCTTTATACATCCCATCAAGCCAATTTGCGTAGTCATCCCACCAGTAATGAAACCAACCTGTGAGCGTCGCTCTGCACTAACCTCAACGACCCGTCCAGTGGCGGAAGTCCGTACATCCCGTTCACATTGATAAAGAATCTTCACGCCTCTTTTTTCATCAGTCTCGATACTTAGTCGCGTTAAAGTCTGCCATATCGCAGCTTCGTCTTGCGCGGTGTCTGTACACGGGTCGCTACCGCCAACACCTACAATCCCAACACGCTTCGCATCACCTTCATTAGGTTCAAAATCTTTCAATTTGTAAAATCCTCGCGCCCCCTTATGCTTCCCATACACCACATCATCAGCTGCAACAGCAAGAGCATCCCCTTTCAGCCTAAGTCCACCAATAGTTGCTTCAATCGAGCCATGAGAGCTGACTTTCTCATCAAGCGGACCTGGATTATTATCGTCCCTTGTGACTTTGACAAAATTGGAATCTCCACCACCAACACCTCCAATATAAGTATTTCCCCGAACCATCACATCAGGTAAGAGCTTTTTTGACAAAGCCTCTCTAACAGCCCTTGAAGATTCACCAAGGACGGCCGCTGCTTCATCCCCCACCTTGGGAACCCCCGTCAAATCAAACTTACGGGTACTCCCATCATGGCCACGGAAACTAACCCCGATACCCATTTACCACACCCCATTGCCATCCCTAATCTGCTCAAAGTCGCTAACATTGCCACTTTGCCACTGATTGGTCAAAATATGATTCAGCAATTCATGATCAAGAATCAAAGTTGAAGAACTTACTCCAGTACCATTATCAAAATAAAAGTCATACTCTGCCCCGTCCGCTTTAACAAAAGTCAACTTAAAAGCTTTTTCGCCGTAAGTCGCCTCATCCAAAACAGTCTTTTTGATATAACCTCGCATCGTTGTGGTCTTCCATGCCGTGCCATCCATAGCAAACTCAACAGTTGATTTGTTAATCATAATCTCCTCCTTATGCAGGTTTAGCTCCACCATCCCCATAGCCAAGACGTTCGGCTACAGTGGCAAGCTGTTCAATCCCCGGATATTCATCCTCACGACGTTCCATAAATTCAAACATCCATTTGAGAACTGTATTGCGAATTTCCGTAAGCCCGATCTGATTCTTCTGAATACCCTCTGTAATGCGTACCGCGCTTTCAGTCAACTTAACCCGTATATCAGCCATATGCGCCTTCAAGTCGATCAGAGATTTTTCTATTTCGACAAGTTTTGCGACCATATCCATCAATCGCCCTTCCGACTCAGCAGTAATCGTCGCGACTTTACTATAAGTATCAACCTTAAGCGTGACCATTACATCCGCAAGTGCAGTAAGCGCATTTTGCCGATCCCGCTCAATACCAGAGACGACATTGGCCCACGAGGTAGCGGCATACGTACCATTGGCGATCATCGCAGTGTTAATCTTTGCTTTCTCCGCATCAAACTTACGGTTAATTTCTTCTTCTCTCGACTTCTGCCAATTCGCAGGGATCGATGAGGCATTCTTAAGTGCTGATATCGCATTACGAATATTAGCAAGTGCATTGTCATAAACAGGCCTAATCTCCGCCAATTTTATGCTATTATCCTTATCTAACGACTTTTCAATAACATCAGCAAGCCCAAGAATATCATTCGGCTGAATATCACACAAAGGAATCTTATTCACCTCGTTTTCCGTATGCGAAAGCATTAAGGAATAAAGAGATACAAGCTCATCATACCGGGCGTTATTGACAGTACGCCCTTCATTATAAGCATTCGTGAACGAGACAACCATATCTTTGAGGATGAGCTCACCATCCATCCGCCTGCGTGTAAGTTTAATCTTCTGATACGCATACCAATAAGGCGCACCAGAGGCGTTGCTGGTCGAGGAAGCGTCACCAGACGCCGATGCGCTTCCAGAGGATGTTGCACTCCCAGTCTGATCGGTAGCACTTGTGGCGGAAGTAGATGTCGTGCTAGAGGTGTTAAAGTTGCTTACATGGGTGCGTCCAGACGATTCTATGGACCCTGACGAATGACTATTAGCGGTAGAGGATTGTTGAGATTGAGACGATTGCGATGTCGTCGAAGATGACGTGGTTTGCCAAGACCCTTGCTCACCATTAGCCAACACCGCGCTCACCTTCCACCCATAGGCAAAGAAGTAGGTTAGCATATTGGTGTGCATGAGAATATTCTCGCTTGGACGACCAACATACTCGCCAAAATCGAGAATCATCTCTTCGTCCACATACCATTTCGAAGCATCAAAAATCTCTTCGAGCACAGGCTCTCGCTTAGTGATCAGAGCACCAACATCTACCTTATTGAGTGTTGCCATTACCTCAACCCTCCTAAAGACTTAAATTCTGCTGTCATCGACTCAAACGCCCACGAATCAGAAGATGAAAGCACAAGTGTCACCCATGCCCCTCTGACGCGAGGACGGAAATTCCTAGTGCTCCCGCCAATAAGTTCAACGCTTGCGACAGGGCGCTTCGATAATGCAGCCGCAACCGATTCTTCGGCGGATTTTCCAACATAGATATCGCAGACAACTTGTCCCGACGGCACGGCAAGCGTCGCGGACAATTTGCTAATCATCCCGTCGACATCTTCGCTCGTCCCCGCTCGGATAGGCCCAATAGCGACCACGGTATCAATCGAATATTCCCCATCTGCGACGGATTGTTTATCAAAATACCGATAACGCCCGTCCTTGCCAAGAAACATCACCTTATCGAACAATACTCCATGCGCCACAGGACGATGGTCTGCATGAAACTCCTGCGGCCACCATGCTTTAGCCGCAATATCATAAAACCAATCGCCCATATTGGTGAAAATGTGTAAAGCGCGGCACTCTGGATCATACGCACAAAACGCAGATGTGATTCCACTTAATTCCTCCGGCACATTATCGCTCACCCTCACCACACCCTGTCCCGGTGCGAAGGCATAAATGCCATTTGTCGACACAAAGTAAAATGCCGTACCGTCATAAGCCCAAGCGTCTTTAGAAACGACTCCGGCATACGACGAGACGCGCACGAACGAACCTGTCGTGACATCGCCTTCGCACATCCATACAGATCGCCTCGTTGCGACAAAAAGAGCAGAAGTCGCCACGCAAAATACCGCAGTTATCGGCTCTGTGTCATTCAAGGATGCAAAGCCGACTTTCCCAATCACGGGGCGAGAAGGATCGTCACCGTCGCCCGAAACGTTAAAGTCGGTTATATCACCAGAGCGAGAAGCGTACCACAATTTACCATCGGCGTAAATCTTGCGCCCACGATAAAATGTCGTAGGCTTGTCAAAAACGTCGAAAGGCTTATCAGGGGGAGCGATTTCCGAAAGCCCCGGTCGAGAACCGCCGCGATAGCGTCCGCCAAACACATCCGTGCCGCGCACATTCACCGCCAAAGGCGTTGCGTAGACACGATTCTCTGACGGCTCGGTCGCTACGCCGTAAGAGCGCGAACGGTCGAGACCCGCCAGAGGAAAGTGAAGTGTTTTGGTGGACGTGCGCATGAATTACTGAGCCTTCGCTTCAAGTGCCGCGATACGATCTTCAAGAGCCTTGATGATCGGAGCGATAACACGCATAACTGCTTTGTTGAACATGAGCATTCTCCTTTCTTTACCAGTTGAGTGAATTGATACTATCGCCTACCATCCCATAATTCTGCGCTCCCGATTTACGGTCACGCGCAATCATAGAAACGAGCAGACGATTGAAAATATCGGTATGAATCCCTGCCTCATCATTGGCACGCTGTTCTGCAACCGCGAGGCAAGACTCGGTAATAAGTTCCGCGAACATCGCGCCGCCGAGAGGATATGGCCGCTCTTCGCTTATGCGCCCATCGTCCGCATCGCACACAAACGACACGCTGTACGCCTTATCGGGCGTAGGATAAAAACGAAGTTCTTTAAGTTGACCCTTAGTGCCGAAGTCGCGGCGCGAAGAAATAGCGGCATAGCGCGGCATACCTACCTCGTTAGAAGAAGCGCGGCGGATAAGCTCACCGTAAGGAATGAGCGGTATAGACGGCGCGTGAAGTTCGTCAAATACTATCTGCCCTAAAATGCGTCCAAAGCCGTCAGGAAGGACATACGAGGCAATTCCGCGCATTGTATCTACGCCGCCCTTCTGACGCAAGAACGACCACTCAAAATTCTCATCTACCCCTTCCATCTTCGGAGGGTAATAGAAATTGCGGACACCTGACTGCACAAAGGAATCGACATTGTGCTTCTCATCCTCGGTCATTATATCTATCGGACGGCCGAGAAAGTCGGCTACAGTCCGCATAAGGTCGTTATACGAGACTGAAAGCGTATCTGCGTCGCCAAGCGTAAGCGTCCCGGCAAAGGCTTGCCAATCGAGCATATACCCGTCGGAGACGAGAGGCGCTGAAAGCGCAACAGAAAATCCGTCTGCCGTAGGAACGCCCGTCATATGTGCGCTTACGATAGGTGCGGCCGCGGCAGGCTGACGAAGAGAGACAACGACTGAGCCGGGGGTGAAATCGAGGTTAAGCCCAGAAAGAGTAAACTCCGTCACCCCTATGGGAGCCGGATATGTCCCACACTTGAAAATCGCTCTTTCTGCCATCGTCTCACCTCAAAAGATTCCGTTTCTAAAGGATACCCTTCCGAGCGGAAGAAACGGAAAGTCCCGCTCGGAAGGGTTAAGGGCTTAGACCGCAGCCTTAGAGATGACCGCCTGATTGCGGAGGTTCGTACACGCGAAGTTGAACGACGCATCGAGGAACACCGCACGGACATTGTGCTGGTTAGCAACTTCCTTCGGGGCGGAGACGTGCTTATCCCAGCCGGCGAGGACTGCCGCGCCAAACGTAGACCAGTCGATCATATAAACCGGGGCCGTCGCGTCATCGTCAAGCGTAGACACGTTGTAGATGGGATTGCCCTTAAAGAGCGTCTTGCCGTCCTTAGAAGCGAGGTCATTACCGAGGTTCATGTTCTGAGCCTCAAGAATCTCCTCCATGTTCATCACCGTGTCGGTGTTCGCATAGATCGCGCGGCCCTTGCCAAGCGTCGGCTCACCAACTTTAAGCGGCGACTTGAAGAGCGTCTTACGCGCGGCGTAGCGCATCTTCTTAACGAGGTCAGCAGCAGTAACAGCCTCGTACTGAGCAGACCAGTTCGACCAACGCTTAAACTCTGTCGAGTCGATACCAGCGCGGAACCAGTTAGTGCCGGGGTTGACAGCCTCAAACGATCCCATACCCGTGGACTTGGTAGCGGGCAAGATCCAGAACTTGATGCCTTCGGGTGTGATATCGTCGGTCGGGCCAGTGGGCTTCCCCCAGAACGCAAGTTCCATGAGTTCGTAGTAAGACTGGTACATCGTGACCATCTTGCTGTTCACGTAGTCGATCCGCTGCACCTTCGAGCCGCTGTTGAGAACTTTCTCACGCACATCGTAGGTGTAGTTGGCGGTCACGAAACGCGGCGAAACACGACCACGCTTCAACACATCGACGCGGTTGGACGCATCGGTATCGAAGAGTTTGGTGAACTTTGCCGTGCCATTGCCGGTATTGTTGTCGGCAATCGCAACGTCAAACGTCCAATCTTCGCCCTGATACACCTTCTTGTGCCGCTCCATAATCTCGCGGACGGCGGGATAATCGTTACGGTCAGACAGGAGGTTGGTGAATTTGCCCTTGTCGATCAAGAGTTCCATCGTCGCGGCGACGAAATCGTCAATCTCTTTCGCTTTTACGTCGGCAAGCGGAGAGCCGTTCTGAGTAATAATCATTAGTTAAAACCTTTCTCTTCCAAGGCGGCAATGATGTCGGCATACTCTCCGCCACCTACCACCTTAGGTGTTTTCCCGGAACTTCCTCCGGGGGGAGCGATAACGAGTCCCTTACGGGACGCGATTTTCGCGGACTTCGCTTCCGCCGCCGCTTTAGCAACAGCGTCAGAGAGCGTGATCGAGACTGCCTCATTGAAGATAGTCTCACGGTCGACCTTTTCGCCAGCCGCCTTGTAACCCTTCTCAAGCAAGTCGAACTTCTGCTTGAGCTGAGTTTTCTTTACGGCATCGACGTGACTTCTCACCTTCTCATCAAGCGCGCCATACTGCGTCTCAAAGAATCCCTTAGCCTCGGCGGATGTTCCGGCCTTCTTAAGCGTTGAGACCTCGGCACTCAGTGCCTTTAACGCGGCGCTCTGCGACTTGATTAGCTCGGCGATAGACGGGTCGAGATCGTCCAAAGCCGCTTCATCAATTTCAGGGAGTGACAATTCGCCAGCGGGTTCTTCCGCGCTGTCGTCGTCCTTTTTACCCTTGGTGGAAGTGGATTTTTCTTCAAGTACCGCCAAAATACGCTCGGCGGACTCTTTCGTAGTAAATGCTTTTGCGTCGGCGAGGGTAAGTCCCGCACGGATAGCGCGCTCAACAAGCGCATCATCGGGAGTAAAAGCCTCATCCGAAGGCGTCGTTTCTTCGGTGTTCGTCTCCTCGACTACCTCTCCTTTGGGAACTTCGGCAGTCTCGGCAGTAGGCTCTTTGACTTCATCTTCCATATCTAAAATCTCCGCGATTTCTGCTTTGATTTTATCACGGGAAGAAGTATTTTCACTACCCCCATTGTTTTCGTCTGATTGCATAGGATTTATTGGATTCACTGGATTTATTACGTCCACGGTTTCAGCCTTCTCTGCCATAATCTTTCCTCCGTTTCTTTAGGTCAAATGTACGATGCTTTATCCTTAAAGCCGCGAAGTTTCAACGCCTTGCGGCGATGCGCGGCATTGCGATAAACGGGATTGCCATCTGCCGATACTTCCGTAGGGCAACCGTGCTTGCGGTAGAACTCACGAAGTTCACCCGCCTGTGAAGCATGAACGCCGGAAGCAACACATTCAAGCGGCCATCCCTTGGTGGACGGCACGCCAGGGCGCTCGTCCGCAAATGAGCGAACATACTCTTTGCCGTCAACCATAATCGACTGCGGCCGATCCGCGACCGAAAAGACGCGAGTTACGACCTTATTTCCTCTTCTGTAGCAATAAGTCGGCATTAGGTCATGCTCCTATCCATTGAAAGTGCCGCCATTTCCGCGCCCTGCGCCTTGCCGCCGAGCAACGTCTGCATAAGTGCCGCGTCGCGTCCGTGGCGCGTAGCACCGGGGCGATTAACGCGCTCGTATGTGCGGTGAGTGAACGGCGCTTTAGTCGAGACATATTCAGGACGAGGATTACCCGAAATCGGGCGCGACGCTTCCGGCTCCGGGTCTTGGAACTTAATAAAGTCAGCTAGCTCTGGTAAGTTTACATTCTCACCGATATAAGCGTGTAAAGCCCTCATATCTATAAAGCCGCCCTGCTCAGCAAGTTGCTGTTGGAACGGTAGGGTTACGCGCTCTAAAATCATCATCAGCTTCTCAATTCGCGTAGAGGGCGAATCATCACGCATTGAAAATACATCAATATCGAGATTGTAGTCGAGAAAATCTCCGTCTCTCGTCTCAGGAGTCCACTCAACCTTGACAGTAATCCCGGTATTCTTGCCTGCGGGCTTGCGAAGTGTGCGAGTGCGAACGGGATCAGTCCACGCATACCACGCAAGACGGCGGAAGATTTCACGGGCAAAATCAACAACCGCATCGCCCATCGCCTTCAGACGAGCAGAGGACGCTTCACCAATAAGCTGCTCTAGCTTGGCAGTATCGGCCTGCGGCGAAAGTCCGCCCAGCGCGTCGATATTGCCTGCCATTATGTTGAATAGGTCTTTATTCTGAATGAAGAAAGCGAGATTTCCGCCGTCTACGCCGCCCACCGACATATCTTCGGGCTTCGCATTCGAGCGGATCGCCTCTCCATCCTTCGCCGCCTTAAAGCGGTGGATATCCTCATCACTACCGCCCTGAAAGACTGTGACCGTTTTCTTACGCGTCGCCTGATTGGCGAGTTTACGAAAAAGACCATTAGCAAGTTCATGAAGGTCAAGCCACAACTGAACAGGCGGAAGCGGCATAAGGTTAGACGGCACATGATTGAAGGCAAGACGCACATACGGAGAGCCTTGAGGCCCATCCCAAGGGATGTCACGCAAAACCTTCATCGTCCTTGTGTCGTAGGTAATCAAATGTCCCGTCTTAAAAATGTACACATCTCGCAGACGGACGCGCTCGAAGAGCGGGATAGAGGTATCGGATACTGAAACTTCTCTCGTAGAAGTCTGCCCCACCTCATTAACATTGTTATCGTCCTCGGCGGTAAGTTTCGTGCCGAACATATCCTCGGCCGTATCAACGTCCATCCAATAGTCGTTGCCCTCGTACTGAACTTCATCCCACGAATGAGCCGACATATCGCAGAAGTAATCCTCGGTACGGACAAGCGAAACGAACGGCTCATCTCCAACATCCGGGTCTTCCGAAACGCCGCGCAAACCCACTTTCACAACACCCATAGCGAACATCGCGTCCACGACGGCGCGTTGAATCGTGCAGTCTAAACCGATTTCTTTTGGAATCTGATTGACAACCAACTCCAAATCGGCCGCCATTGGCATAAGGCGCGTGTCGGGAGTAGAGATATTGCACTTCGGTGCACGCGCCGCCAAGAGCCGGACATAGATGGTGGTTGCAAGTTCCAGAAGGTTCACGGGGACGTTCTTCTGAGATCCGCCCTCTCCATAGTGCGAGCCAACGTACTGCGTGACAGAATCTTTGGCCGTCTTGCGAAACTTCTCAAGTTTTCGCAGACTCCAATTTACCGACTCGTCTATTTTCGCATCTATTTTCTTTACATCCATTCTGTACGCTCCAAGATAGACCCTGTGCTATCTATTGCTGATTTTACTACGAATCCATACACTTTTAAACCTTCGACATTTGCGTTTGATTGCATACAATTTATTGGTTGCATACAATTTATTGGATACACGGAAACGAGGGGTTTACAGCGTCACCTGAGTGGTTGCCGTGCGTCCACGAAGCGCGGCGAGTAAACTGTCTACATCCGCCTTCCTAAACCTAAGTGTATGCTCCGGGGAAATTTCAATAAGCGCAAGTAATGGCTCGTTGATTTGAATAGACAGAACAGGATCAACATTGAACATATCGTCAATACGCTTTTCAAAATCATTCAAATCTACGCCGCCAGATTCATCCTTCTCAAGCGTATTTGCCAGCATAGCGAGTTTATCCATAATTTCTCGCCCCTTCTTAAATGCAATCAGCTGCTGCTGCAAGGTCTTGGGTGCAATAGCAGGAATAACATTGGCAAATATCCACTGATATGTCATAAGACAGAATTGTTTTGCATCCATTACTAACCTCCTTTTGTTGTTAAGTCGCCAGCCGTCAGCCATAAGTCGATTAAAACTGATGGCTGACGGCTGGCGGATTGGTTTTAGCCTGCGGCAGTAGGCGTAGTCGCGGGAGCGATGGTTACGCCGCCCCAGCCGGGGCAGACGGACGAGTTCGGCACAACGAGCTTCGTAAGGCCGTAGAGCTGCGCTATCTGCGAAGCCATGCAGTTAAGCGCACCCGACTGCGCGGTATTCCACTCAATCTGCTTACAGAGGCGGTCATCGACCTTAGAGAACTTCGCGTCAACATAGTCGCGCAGTTCACCCATCTTGGTGAGCGTATAGGAGTTGGCATCGCGGAGTTTGACATCCGTCACCAACTCGCTGATACGCGCGGCAAGCCCGGCCTCGTAGCGATTCACGACAGGCTCATGGCCACATCCGCAACCGTTACCAGCCGCCATAAGCGCCATGATAGTAGCGGCATCCATACCGCCATTACCACAGCCGTTACGATTCCCGCCGAGCAATCCGCCGAGAATCCCTCCATTGTTACAGCCCGCATTGTTCATTGCATTAAGCCCTGCTAAGCCCAACGCAACGCTACCAAGCGTAACGGCTGTATTCCCCTTCGCATTTGATGCGTATTCCTTGTGTTCAACATCCATGGGACACCTCCCTTGTTTGTTGTTCTTCTCCCCACTTACGGCAGATACCCACGCGGACACCTTTGCCGCAAGTGGAAATCCTTATTACGCCGTAGGATAATGGCGTTTATATTCAAGCTCGTTATAAGCCTGTAGCCAATTGGCAGAGGCTCGATAGAGCTTATTGATATTACCGCAACTAGCCCCATGCTCTTTGCAATAATCCATCAGAGCATCCCAATCTTCGGGAAGTTCGATGGTATGCTTGCCAATAGCTTCGTGGAGAGTTGTCGGATGATTGCCGCCCTCAAGGACGTGCTTTACGCATTCCTCCGCCTTGTCTCTCACATGACTCCAATACATCACATGAGGGATCGTGTGTTCGCTGTGCGGCGCGGACGCTACCGCCGGATGTTCGCTTGTCGTGTTCATTTCTTCGCCTCCGTTTTCGGATTGTTGCGAGGTCTGGATTTTTGCGAACTATCCGGCACCACATTTGATGCGCGGCTTGCTCGGTAATCCCCTCAGCCATGGCGTAAGAAATCAACGGGACTCCAGCGGTTATGTGAAGGAAAAGTGCAAGCTGATGAACAGTCAGCGAAGCGCAGAGTTTGCAGAGCCGCGAGAGTGCGGGATAGGCTTTTCGCCCAACCGCTCTCATTGCCGAGAGAACTTCTGCAAGTTCGCTAATTGACTGATTATTGCGGCTATCCGCACAGTTTTTGCCGTTACGGACGCGGTGACGGTCGATAACCTTGGCGATGTCATCAGAGCGCACCATCCTCTGAAAATCATTATAGTAGTCCACACTACACCTCCTTGCGAGTGGCGCAACGCGAAAAATGAAAAAATTTTCAGTAGTTGATTTTTTAGTGTGGCGCGATTACTTAACCGCGCTCACACCGTTGGTATTTGCAACTGTAATAAAGGCGTTGCAAATATCTTTGACGATACAATCCGCAGAAACGACGGAGTTAGTACCAGTAAG
>JAEIGA010013890.1_pt1 | contig 12243 bp, 12 predicted proteins | sample 9270691 | NCBI WGS metagenome assembly JAEIGA01 (sample SAMN17057246, study PRJNA624740) | gut metagenome | biome: biome; isolation source: fecal sample | host: Bos grunniens | place: China: Xizang | collected 2019
GGTACGTCAAACCAAGACGCAAACTTCTTTACGGAAATGGTAGGATGTGGTTCACACAAAAACTCCTCATACATATCTCTCGTTCTTGCACTTCCTGGAATTGGATGTTTAGTAAGAGATTCGATTGCTTTAATGGCTTCGGGGTCAAGAGGAAACTGAGGATACTGTCCTATAACTCCAAGCTGAAGCATTGCATAACCAAAATTCCAAGCATTAGAAGGTCCGGGAGTATCGGCTACCATGTAGTCCACAATTCTTCCATAGTCAAAGTATTGTGCTACGTTATAAAGGTTTTTACCGATATTTTCAATTCGTGCATCGCATACACAATTGTGCAAAAAGTGAATAAACTTTTCAACATTTTGGCGATAGAATTCCTTCTGATACTTTGATGCAGTTGGATTCTTCATGGGGAATTTGAGTGCGATTTGCTGCAAAGTATTGCCGGTTCTTGTAATACATGCATGCATAAATTCATGCATTCCAAGATCCATGTATACGGCGAACAAATCTTTCTCTCCGGGTTTGTAACCGAGTACACCAGCATATTTTGCCGCCGACTCGTCGTCTTCGTCAAGCCATTCGTGAACGCCGATATGGATAAGAATAGTATGCTTGTGAGTGTCTACGGCACACCAAGATCCACCACCAAATTGGTGTTCAATTTTAAACTGCCAAGAACCGTCTTTGATGTTGATGCCACACATAATTTTCAACATGTTGTCAATTCGTGACGAGTTTTCGTTTAGCCAAACGATAATTTTATCTTTTTTCATTCTGATTTCCTTTCCTTTCTGAAATTAGATTTCATTTTATTATATTTGTTTTTCAATCAATAAATAACAATAAAACAGCACCGCGTCACGCGGTGCTGTTTTAATTTAATATTAAGAGAATAAATTCCAGAAAAATCCAACAATAAGAGTAATGGATCCTAAACCGGCAGCTGCAATAGAACATTGTAATAACTTTTGTGTTTTTTCCGCACGTTTGTTTGCTTGGCTTCCATCAAGTGCTAATCCAATAAAATTAATAACAAACATGGCAAGAACTAACAATGTTGCAATACCACCCAATCCAACAATAAATCCCTTGTATTCAATGAGCACCATGTTAGCAACAGTTCTCCAATCTTTAGAGTATACTGCAAAAGTTTGCCAGAATCTATTAAAGCAAGACTGGAACAAACTCATAACAATCCATATGTTGCCAAGTAACATAATTGATACTCCGGATGTTGCAATGTCAAGAATCATCTTTCTTCTATCAATTGCATGGCTTGGTGCCCATGCTATTTTCATAAATTGAATTGTAAAAACAAGCAATGCCGTTAATTGTCCAAAAGCAACTAAAATAGAAAATACTGTGTCTGCTAAATCAGAAAACTGTCCCATTGCTTGGTCAACGCGGGCACCAGTTGGATCCGCATCGCTCATTCTTGCAGCAACTATATCTCCATATTTTTCTGCGTTGGTATAGAACTCTTGTGCTTTGGGACATTTGCTAAGATAATCATTAATATTTGATTGTTGACTTGTACAATCAATGTTCAACGCCGCATTATTTGGTCCAAAAACGCCTTCGCGGCCATAATGTATTAATGCATTGAGAGTAAGCGTTTCGGTGTTTGTCATTGTTGTGAAACCACCCTTGGTCCACAATTTTGCTCTAACATCAGATGGCGATAGGGCAGTTACCGCAATAGTTGATGTAATTAATAAAATTAACACTAATAAGCTAATCATGCAAATAAAGCATGTTAATCTTTTTTGAATTTGTTTTGTTTCTGTCATGTTTTTTGCCTCCTTATTAGGATCAAATCGAATGTTAATATTAGTATATGTTGTTTGATTGATAAATAACACTAAAACCAAGCGGAATATAAAGCACTTTTTATTTTTTTCAATCTATTAAATATTATATAATAGATTGTAGATGAATATATTTTTCGTAAAAATATATTTTGGTGAAAACAAAAAATGCTAACAGGAGGTCTATTTTATGTCTTTAGCTGATTGCGTCACCAAAAGAAATAAGCTTGGAATGGAAGATTTGTTGTTAGTTGTAAATGTTGATTCGCAAAAAGATTATATGTTTCTAAACTATTTAGAACAAGAAGTTTCAACGCATCATGGACAAACATTTTTTATGGAATCAATAAATAAAGTTCAATACATTATGGGTTTTATTTTGATCAAAGATTATAAAGGTCTTTATTCAATGTATAACGAATGTTTTGATATATATATGGAATCATGTGATAACAATATCGATTATATCAATGGTTTTAATATTGTGTTTTTAGTTTTCATTCATTTGGCAATGAAAATAATTAGAAAAAATAAAACTGAAACTTAAATGGAGGCAAAAAGCGTGAAAAGAGTATTATTTGCTATAAACAATCAGCCGGCAGAAAATAAATTATCAAAATTAATAAAAGAACAGAGCCAGGAAGAACAATTTCAAGTTGTTGGAACGCTTGTTTCAAATGAATCTATTGCCAACTTTCTGTCTAAAAAGACGGCCGATATTCTTGTTTATACAGAAGGTCTTAATGGCAAAGAAGATGGATTTGATTACATCTTAAAATTGCACAGACAATATCCTCACATGCGTATTGTTTTTATTGCCGGACAACGTACCGTTGGAGACAAAAAACTTGCTACGCTTGTAGCATTCCACATATACGACATTGTTGCAGGTAAGAGAATCCTTATGCAGGATGTTGCGGATAAAATTGTAAATCCAACTAAATTTGAAGATGTGATCATGTACTTGCCTGATGGCAACGATCTTTTCAGAGAGTCGGATTTTCAACCGTCAGGAAATACAAATGTTCAGCATGCACAAAACGAAGCAGATAGAGTTGCAGAACGTGCTGGTATGCAACAAAGGTTGCAAGAAAGTGAAAATGAACGTAAGTCACTAAGCATTAAACTTTCTGCAAGTGAAAGTCGTGTTAGAGATTTAGAGCTTGAACAAGCTACGTGGAGAGAAGAAGCCAGCAAACAACGCTTGCTTTACGAGCGTTCTTCCGAGGCCGAAAAAAAGAGCTTGTCGCAAACAATTATTGAATTAAATGATAAAATCACAGCTTTGGAAGCTGAAAAAAATGCTGCAAAACGAACATATGATGATTTAAAAAAGAAATATGACGAGCAGGCACATTCTCTTTCATTGCAACAATCACAAACCGGTACAACACTCAAGGCAATTCAAAATGAATTACGAGTCGCTAAAACACAACTGGAAGAAAAAACTCGTCAATATGCAGAATTGAAAGCCGCATATGATAAAATGCAAGAATCGTTGGCACGAGAAAAAGAATTAATCATTGCTGCCGCAAAAGCTGATGCCGATAAACTTCTTGCCGAGGCAAATCAAAAAGCCGAAGAAGCAGAAAAGCTCGAATCGGAATTAAAACACAAGCTTGCATTATATGGTGATGGCGGTTTTGAAGAATATAAAGCGAATGAATTAAAACGTTTGGAGGAAGAACGTGAACGAACACGCGATGATGTTGCCGCTCAACTTGAAAAGTGTAAATTATTGCTTGCAAAAGAGCACGAAGAAGCTCAAAGAGAAAAAGCCGCACGATTGCAAGAGCTTGATGATATGATTGATGCAAGACAAAAAGATGTTGCTAAAATTGATAAGCGAATCGCTGATGCTGAAATAGAAGTTCGAAAGGCAAAACAGGAAGAAATTATTAGAATGGAAACTGCGATTCAAAATAAACGACAGGAAATGAACAATATTGATGCCAAGATTGCCGAAGAAATTTCTGCTATTAAAATTAGTAAAATGAAAGAAGTTGATGCAATTGATGATCAAATTCGAGTTAAAACTAATGAGTTGTCTCAATTAAGCGATACCACAACATCCGAGTTGGAAAAAATCAATCGCGTATGTCAAATGGAAAAAGAACGTGCAGAAAAAGAATTATCCGAAGAAAAGAGACGTATGCAATCGGAATTTGAATCCTACAAGGCTTCGCTTATTGCTAAAAAACAAGCGGCGGAAGAGGAATTTGGTGTTGGTTACACATTTAATGAAAATGATTATATTGTTGGCACCTCAGTTTCTCGTCGTTGTGTGCCGGTTATGTTCTATAGTCCAACGCCAGGATCCGGTAATTCCACATTAGCTTTAAACGTAGCGACATATTTAGCAATGACTGGACATAAAACAATTTATGTCGAATTAAATTGCCAACATCCAACACTTAAAGAAAATCTGGGCATTTCAATGATGAAGGATTCGTTGTTGTCTTGCTACGACGCAATGAGAACAAAAAAATTCCAGCTGATTGACCAGAATATTATTACAAAACAAAAAATTATTAATTTAAAAACATCTGCAATGGATATGCATATGAGATATCCAGATATGTTAAATTTCCTTTCATTCTCAGAAAACGGAAAACAGATGACAATCACTAATGATTTTGCAAAAGGCTTGTTCTATTATCTAAAATATTTCAAACACTTTGAATACATTATTTTTGACGTTCCATCATATGTAACGACAGAAACAATTAATTTGATGTGCAACTGGTGTTCTCGCCATGTAATTAGTGTGCCACAAGATATTTTATCTATGAACAATTTGATTTTGTATAGAGATACAGTTAATAACATTAATGCGGTTGATGGTGCAATGTATGTTGTCAATAAATACGCAGAGAATACTGTTCTCGGAAATCGTAAAATTGCGGAAATTTGTAAAATCAAATTGCCAAATGTAATTCCATTTGTTCACAATGAAATGATTTTAGCTTCTTATAAATCCGTTCCCGCTATTTTAATTTCAAAAACAAGAGAATTGGTTGCTTCTTATAAGGCAATTGCAGATTATATTTCATAAATAAAAACAGGAGTCGATATCGACTCCTGTTTTGTTATTTAGGATTCTTAGATATATTGTTAAATGTGTAAACCGCAACCGATACACAATTGAACTTTTCAGGTTCTACGTCTCCACCCATTAATGCGATTGCATCTTCAAGTGTAAGATTATTTATGACATCAACAGTTTTTCCAATTGCCCATTCCGAAAGAATACTTGCGGCAGTAATTGCTGCGTAACACCCAAAAACATTATATTTTACATCAACAACGATACCATTGTCAATTTGTGCATATAATTCCACGGTATCGCCACAGAAACCACTTTTATATTTAATAGTGTGAGTTGCGTTTTTTAACCTTCCCAAATTTTTAGGGTTTACAAAATGCTTTTTCATCAAATCATTCATCACTGGTTACCTCGTTTTTCACTTCTTTGGCACGATAATTAATACTTCCAATAATTGTATCAATATCTGAGATTTCCGATGTTAGAGAAGATGTGGAATAAACAAACTTAATAATAGTATTGCCGCTTTCCATTACACCGGCAAGATAATATTGGCCTTGATATAGAATATTTACTGCAAACATTTTTTTGCCATTAAGAGTATATGATTCATCATATGTCATCGTAGACGAATCGATGTCTGGAAACATATTTTTAAGTTCAAGCATGTACATAACAGATGCTTCTTTTACTGTTTTTTCTTTTGTTGCTGCAATGGATAAGGATTCATATCCATCGCTTGATGCAAAGTTTATGGCCTTAACAGAGTCTGTACTGGCAATATCCCAATCATCAGGCAGCTTAATTGAAACTACATCGTCTTCGACAGTAAACACTTTTGTTGCAAGAATGTCACCGCTGGCACGCAATAAAAATTGATTGGTAAGAAAAATAGTTAATCCAACTGATAATGCAAGAAATAAGCAAAAAATAATCCACATTCCAGGCGTTGTTTTAATTCTTTCATATGGTTTAATATCATTGCTTGTCATTTTCATTTTCCTCCATTACATTTTCTTTTTTCTTTTTCTTAAAAGTTCCTGCAACATTTTGATATTCGGATTTAATATCTTTTAAAAGATTTTGACCGTGTTCTTTTCTGCTTTTTACACCTCGTACTATGCAATAAAAATTGACATAAAACATAAATCCTATGAATGTCCAGATAGCAACATCTTTTAGCATTGTTAAAACAGTATCTGAATCTGATGTAAACCACATCATTGCGTATCCAAGTGCCGTTACAACTGGTAATGCCCAAAATGCACTTTTAAATTTATCTTTCAATAATTTCTTAAAAAGAATGACAATGCCGATACTCAATGTCATACTTATAACCAATACAATAATTTCATCAAACGCCATTGTTATAGCTCCTTATGTTTTTAACAAATTGAGAATTAATTTTATCAGTCATGTAGTCCCCAGAATCTAAAATATAAAATGTATGACCGGCTGCAAACATTTGTCTTGAGTCTACTTCAATAATAGTGGCACAACCATTTGCTTCTGGGTTGGCAGATAATTGCAACAACTTTTCATTGTTTTCTGGCGTGATAACATATTTTCCAGTGGGGTGAAATAGTTCCTTCTTTTTATAATAAAGTTTGTCTGGTGGAATTGCCTTCTTTAACGCTACGTATTGTTCCCCATCAACAACATTTGCTTTAATTTTTGTTCTCATAAAATTAATTGAGAATCTGTTGTTGTCCTTGGTAATTTTTCTAATGAGCACTCTATCGAAAATGTCTTCTCCGTGTTGGAAGTTAACTTTATAAATAAGCGAATCAATATTTACCCAACCATCATTGACTTCAATTCCATAAGATGATGTACTGAATCGCAAAATGTGATATAACAATTTTTCTGCATCGTGTTGATTCATACAAAAATCACATAACGCCGAACCGCTTAGCGGAGGTGCGTTTTCTCCTTTTTCAGTTTGTTTTATTTTTATATAAAAATATATATAATATATTATGCGTTTTGTCGTCGCAACTTTCATATTAAATATACTACAAAAATATTGTAGTGTCAAAAAATATTTTTGCTTTCGATTTATGTTATAAGTAAATTATTTTCATAATAAAATATGATAAGCGAAAGATCGCAAACAAATTTTTCACGGAGGTGCTTGGCATGTTCAACAAAAGATTAATGGCATTATTTTCTGTTGTTATGTTAATGTTGTCGATGTGTTTATCCATTACTGCCTTTGCAGCGGATGTTGAAATTGGAAAGTGTGATACTTCGGATCCACTATGTGTTGCCTTACAGGGACAATACGGTACTGATAGTACAGTGATGTATAGCCAAACTGCTACGGAAACTTGTGGTACCGCAATTGAAGTTGAAGTCAACGGAGGTATACAGGTTGTATACATTTCTACTGTGGAAGAAGTTGCACCACCTCCTCCTTCAACCGACACAAACAATGGACAAATCGAAAACGATGGCCTTGTTATCAAACCAGGTTCGACTGGCATTAACGAAATCGAGCTTCCTCAAACTTCAATGGACGAAATTTTAAACTGGGCTACAACAAAGGGTAATGAAATTATTTATGTTCTTCAAATTTTCTGTCAGCCTTTCGCCATCATCATCTTTATCATTGCCGCATTCATGACATTGATTGGATGTATTGGTAAGAGCGATATGGTGGGCAAGGGAGTCTGGGGCATGGTATTGAGTGTAGTTGTTTACGCTGCTGTTTTGTATGCTCCTGTTATTCTTCAATCCTTTGTTGGTTGGGTAGCATCCTAATAATAAACTAATGACAAAAAGATATCCGCACATGTAAAATGTGCGGTATTTTTTTTCATTTTCCGATAACGACACTAAAATATATGTGTAATAAATTATCGTGAAAAGTGAGGAAACTTATATGAGTTATAATATTGATGAAAACAAGAAGAAGGCTCTTGGTGCTGCCATGAAGGAAATTGACAAGATGTATGGTGTTGGTACCGTCATGATGATGGGCGACGGCACAAAGCATGCAGTTCAGCATATTCCTACTGGATGTATGTCTCTTGACAAGGCACTTGGCATCGGTGGATATCCAAAGGGTCGTATTATTGAACTTTTTGGTCCTGAATCTTCTGGTAAAACTACTGTTGCATTGCATGCTATTGCAAGTTGTCAGAATGAAGGCGGTATTGCAGCGTTTATTGACGCCGAGCATGCATTGGATCCTGTATACGCACAGAAAATTGGCGTTGATACAGAGCATATGATTATTTCGCAGCCCGATTGCGGAGAGCAGGCAATCGATGTTGCAGAAAAGCTTATTAAGTCTGGAGCAATCGACATTATCGTTATTGACTCCGTTGCAGCATTGATTCCTCGTAGCGAGCTTGAAGGGGATATGGATACCGCATCTGTTGGAGTTCAGGCACGTCTTATGAGTAAGGCAATGAGAAAGCTTGCAGGTGCAGTTAATAACTCTAAGTGTATTTTGATTTTTATCAATCAGATTCGTGAAAAAGTTGGAGTAATGTATGGAAATCCCGAAACCACCACTGGTGGTCGTGCACTTAAATTCTTCGCTTCTGTTCGAATTGACATTCGTCCCGTTGGTGGAGACAAGGGTAAGGTAAAAGAGGGAACGGAAGTAATTGGAAATACTGTTCATGCAAAGATTGTAAAGAACAAGGTCGCACCCCCGTTTAAGGAAGCATATTTTGACATTATTTATGGAAAGGGCATTTCTTGCGACGCACAGATTCTTAACTTTGCCATTGACATGGGTATTATTAATAAGAGTGGTTCTTGGTTCACTTATGGCGAAGAGCGATTCCACGGCATGGGAGAGGTCAAGGAAAAGTTTGAAAATGATGTGAACTTTAGAAATGAAATTGTTTCTATTGTCAACGATAATAATTTTGGAAACGATGATCTTGACATGAATGATTTGGATGATATTGATCTCGATGAGGTTTAATAAATCGCCCCTCGCAAAGGACGAGGGGCAATTTTTCAATAAGGAGGTTTATTATGTCATATAATAAAAAAGATATTGAATTGATTTTAAAATATCATAATAATAAAATGAGCAATAAAACCATAGCCGTTTTTGTTAGCAAACAATCGTCACATAGATACACGGAGGATGAGATTGCCAATATCATTAAGCAATCAACTGCAAAAGAAGTCTCTAAAAAAAATGAATCCGAACCGGATCAATATGGGAAGGCGTATAATGTTATTGCCGGCATTGCATTGAATCCACAAAAACGAAGAAAGGCAAAGTTAATTGCTATTCTTTCAGTATTGATGTTTATTGCGGCACTTATTTGTCTCGGAATATTTGTTTCCTGGACGCCGGTTATTATCATCTCATCTGTAATAGTTGGTATTGTAGTGTTATTTGCAGTAACTATGTTTGTTTTATTTAAAACTGGACTTGCTGAAAAAATAATGGAGCGGCATGGGTTTTAAAGGAGGTTAACATGTTTAATTTTCATAAAATTGCAGCATATCGTAATGGGCACAATATAAACGGCAAAATGTATACGAAAATTACAAACATTGGAGATATACCATTGTTTTTTATGGAAAACGACTTGATTACGGATAATTTTAAAAAGGTATCCGCAATGGTATTAATTCAACGCGGTGGTTTTGTATTTATTGAAGATGGATTTGTTCCGCATGCAGATGTTACAGAATTTGATAGGGATAATGTTATTGGTTCTCAAACAAATGATGCCATCATTCGTGAAACGGCAAAGCGAATCGTTTATAATGCCGGAACAACAATTTTTGCAGATACATTGAATCTGATTGGTGTTGCCGAAACAGAAGATGAAGTAACCTATGTTTATGTCGCTGCGGTTCAGAGCGTATTAAATGATACTTCAATAAAGATGAAAATCAATCAATTGACAGAGAGAGAATTTATGTTTAAGTGTTCTCCTATTGATGTCATTTAAAAGGAGATATTATGGCGAAAGTAACAAATCAAAGATTGGATAAGCGACAAATTGTTGAGAAACAACACGATGGCGATTTCAAACATACAATTCATGAAGTTAAAGATTTTCTTTCTGCATTTGGCATTGCCAATATTATTTTTGTATGTATTTTTTCAATTATCAATATCGTTTCTATGATTTTAATTGGTTGTTTTACAATTGGAATTCCACAAGCGATGTTTTTTGCATTATTGTTCTTCACAGATATTATTTCCATAACGGTATATACAAAAATTAAAAATCCCAATAAAAAGGTATTGTTAATTGGATGTTCCATTTTCATGGCATTATTGTGTACAATTTCGTTCGTTTTTACTACATATGCTGATTTGGGATGGAGCGAAAAACTTGCTTTAAATAAAGAAATTAAATCCATCGAGAACAGTTGTGAAAAAGTGATATCTACACCCTTGGCAGAAGTATATGTAAATATGGATAATAAAAAAACATATACGATATCTAATATTGCTGGACAAAAGTATATTAATACAAGCACCTTTTCCATTGCCGAGGAAAGCGAATACAGCTTCCTTTATAATGTGGGCGTTCAGCTAAATGTGAGTATTCCAGGATTATCTGAGATTTTTCTTTATCCACCAACACCAAACACTACTACTGGATATGAATATTTGCTGGAAGTAGAATATTCTGGTCAAAAATATATAGCCAAGGTTTTTTTACCCGGAATTGTTGAATTTGATTTTAGTGCAAACGCTCAAATGTTTGCATTGACATACAAATCCAGTGATGAAAGGTATTACATTGTAAGTCAGTTTGACGAGTACTTACTTTTCCAAAGTGAATATTCTTCTTTTTCAACACCATTTAAGACCGTAAAATATACATCTGAAAAAGAATACTTTTATGTACGATATAATAGATATTTAAGTGCCATATATAATAATTCTGATGAAACTTACCAAGAAATTGGAGAAGACAATGTAAGATATATTAGTGCGTACAACCCGATGTCTACCGTTATTGATAAAATTAACTTTTTCTGGATTGGTACAACAGACGAAAACGGTACATTTACTGCAACTTTGCCAGTAATTGAAATCGTGTATATCGATAACACGTGTAGCATTGCAGTTATTAAAGATATCGTTGCCGAAGATATTAAATCAGTAGTAATCAATCCTGGCACATCATCTCAAAGTTCAAATTCTAAATAATATAACAAAAAGCCATTGTTCATTGAACAATGGCTTTTTTATTAAAGAGAATTGACTAACTCAAGATATCTCTCATAGCGTAAATGAGCTACGTCCCACTCAATATTACCATAGGTGGAGTATTTGAGTGCGAGTGGTGCCCACGGGGCGTCAGGAGTGTTTTTAAGGCCCATAGAAGCCTGCCAGAAGGCTTTCTTTTCATCTTTGGTAAGTTCACAACCCAAAGGCACATTAACCGTATTTGCAAGTTTCTGAGCCACTTCTGCAACTCGTGCAGAAATCTTCTGTCGAGAGATATTAATCTCTTCTATCACGCTCAGAGTCGCATCTTTAATGTCGGGCATCATAAGGGGAAGCATATCCTGAATATCCTGAACAAAGACGTAGTGGTTGTAGACCTTCTTAACGTTTACGCCACAACGCAATCTGTGAATTACAAAATATTCGTCATACTTAATCTTCACAATCTTTTCAGAACCATCATAACCGATAATGCGTACTACCCAGCCTTCCTTGTTGGCATTAGTCTCATGAACCTTTTCCTTCATGGTATCAAGGTCCAGATATTCACGCTCAATCAAATCAAGTTCAAGTCGTTCGGCCGCCCTCTGCATCTCTTCGTAATTCGCGAGAGTGTAATCATCCAAGTTACGAATGCCATGCAGATACATTTTCTTGGTATCGCCATAAGAAATGCAATGAGAATCATCCGGATGAATGATTTCAAAAATATAAGTCTTATGAGCGGCGGCGTACTTTTTAAAAGTAGGATACTGCTCATCAATCATCTTCTTTGCAAGATTGATATGCATGTTATCAAAGGATCCGTTAGTGGTAATAAGAAAATCATCATCGAAGGAAGAACATCTGGTTACTGCAATAAGCGAACCATCCTTCTTATCAGTAACGATGATATCCTTTGCGTTATCCATAAGGTTCGCAATCAACTCGTCCTTATAATTTTCGTTCTCATTAAGATTAAAGAACTTGTCATAGGGATAAGAAACGATTACTCGATTCTTCATATCGATTACCTTGCCACGACACATAAGTGCCAGCTTGTTCCAACCGGTTTCATAGATAACCGGGCTGTACTTCAAAAGTACAAGATCTCCCCTCTCCTGAACCGTTACAGTTCTACAGAACAAGGCGAAATAATTTACAAGCTGAGTATCAGTCAAGTCAAACAAATCAGTTCGATTAATATCTTCCTGGCTTACCTGACTCATATCAAC
>JAEIGA010013891.1_pt1 | contig 12243 bp, 8 predicted proteins | sample 9270691 | NCBI WGS metagenome assembly JAEIGA01 (sample SAMN17057246, study PRJNA624740) | gut metagenome | biome: biome; isolation source: fecal sample | host: Bos grunniens | place: China: Xizang | collected 2019
ATGCCGCAGACTTATATATCTGATATTGCAGAGGCATTGTGCTGTTATTGAATATGCTAAACATACGAATATTGTCATCCTGCATGCTGCCGAAATCGAGCACTTCTATTTCGTTGCCGTTAGAGTCGAGGATTTTCAACAAGGCCGGAATCTTCTCTATCTGAACGTCGCGGCGCATCGCCTTGTCACCGTCGATTACAATGACGTAGTCGTCAACCAAATCGGTATATTCCGTTTTAGAAACAGTAATAGAATACTCACCATTTTTCAAATCAACAAACTCATAACGACCGTCTGTGCCTGTGAGCGTTGTCTCTCCTGAAGGACGCAATTGAACATTAGCGTTCTTGACAGGTTCGCCCGTAGCTTTGTCGGTAACTACACCGTATATCGAACCTAATTCTTCTATAGGGTCTGGCTTACATGAATTAAAATTCAATATCGATACAAAAATCAATAATAATGACAATAAAGATATTAATCGCTTCATAATTAATCATTTATTTTTTTAATAGTTATTATGACTGTCGATGTTTCTCCAGACAAGACCTTTACAGTCCTAATATTTGATTCATAACCATTTTTGTGAACATTAAGAGAATATTGCTGTGCATCCAAGTCTGCAAAAACAAATTTTCCATCATCAGAAGTAATCACATTTTTAGTACCAGGCGAAAGGTCAACCGAAACGTATCCGATAGGTTCGAATGTCTCACTATCAACGACAGTTCCTTCTATAGTTCCAAAAATATCATATTCTATTGGGTTACAAGATATTAATGACAACAAAAACACAAATGCTAAAATCTTCTTCATAATTTAAAATTTTAAGTTTAACGCTATTCCTGCAGAGTTAAAATCTGAATAAGGAGATATTATAAGTTCATTGTTACCAAGCATGATATGCTCATCACCTTTTGCTGCAGCACCGTCGATGATATTCCACAAATACAAAGCAGCAGCACCTGCTATAGAAATGTTACGCACTGCCATGCAAGCATTTGCGTTTCTTGTGTAATGAGACTTCAATGTAGAATTATGTGTTGACGATATTTTATTGATGTTAGACAGCATCAAAGTATGAGACACTATCGCGCCACCTACCAATGCAACTTCTCCCACAATGAAACATAACCCTTTTGTCTTCTGTCCTTTATACATCTGCGCCATACCAGGAACGAACACTCTTGCTGAGAACGGATATTTATCTGTAATAGCGACTTTCTCAAACTCTTTGTTAGGATCTTTCATCACCTGAACCAAAAGATGACAGATGTAGTCGTATTCTATCTTTTCCTGATATTCAGCGATGACACGAGCTTTGACTTTGACATTATTATCAGTTCTTATGTCGAACATATCACCATACATTTTCAGTTCTACGTCCGATTCCAGGAAATTATCTTTAAGGACCTGCATCATCGCATTTTTCCTTGCGAATTCATAACTGTTTTTCGAAGTGCCTTGTACAACTTTCAGATATGAGTCGGAAGTCTCGTCATAATAACCATCCAACCAAATAGGTTTCTCTTGCGCATTGATAATGTCTGACTTAAAAATCAAAACTGCGCAAAACAACATTAAAAAATAAAAACGTCTCATAATTTTCAAATACAATAATGTAATATGCAAATATATAATTTATTCACATTTAATTAATATTTTTCACATCAAGCGATCAATATTTTCTAGCCCCTAATCAATTTATCAGACTTTCCGCCCATATCGATAAGTTTTTCAGCGGCCTTCACCACGCTTTGGTTTCCGGCATACAGCTTATTTCTAGTTTCGTCATAGCTGTTTCTTAGAGTTTCTATCTTCTTTCCAAGTTCCTCATATCTTTTCACGAACTCTCCCACTCTATCCAGCAATTTATTGACTGCTTCAAAGACTTCCTGCTGGTTTCTAGCCTGTTTTACCTGCGCCCAAGCCAATTGTATCATTCTTAAAAGCGCCAAAAGATTCTGTTCACTTGTTATGAAAACGCCATTTTCAAAAGCATCGCGCCACAGCGTACTATCTTCATACAAAGCAAGTTGCATTGCCGATTCATTAGGGACAAACATAACAACATAATCAAGGCTGACGCGCGGAGACTTGATATATGAAGAATAGTTCTTCTTCTGCAGTTCCTTACAATGATTTCTCAGGCTTGTCAAATGACGTTTCAAAGCAATCGACTTCTCGCTTTCATCAGATGCATTACAATAATCAACGAAAGCTGTCAAAGAGACTTTAGAATCTATTATAAGATCTTTGTTATCAGGATAATGCACGACAATATCAGGGATAAGTCTAGAACCTGTTTCATCATGAAACACGCTATTGCCCCTTGAATCTTTTATTGCCGACTGCTTTTCATAATGCTCACCTTCTGTAAGTCCAGATTTTTCGAGGATATTTTCGAGGATAAGTTCGCCCCAGTTACCCTGAGTCTTCGACTCATTCTTAAGAGCCTTTGCCAGGTTGTTAGCGTCGTTGCCAATATCCTGGGTACGTTTCATCAAATCCTCTATCGCCTTTTCCAGACTAGCCTTATTTTCCGAGTTAGTCTTGATATTATCGACCATCGATTTCTTCATTCCTTCAATCTCATTTTTCAAAGGATTTAAAACCGCATTCAAATGAATATCATTGGCTTTAACTAAAGAATCCTCTCTTTGTTGCAGTAGCAGTTCCGTCGTATTCTGCAGTTCCGACTTCAATGCTTTAACCTGTGTTTCAAACTGCTTATTTCTAATTTCCTCATTCTTAAGTTCCTGCTCTTTCATCAAATCAATCTGCGTTTGCAGACTGCTATTCTTTGATTTTAAAATAAAACCTAGCAAAAGAGCTCCTATTACAAAACCGATTATAAAAAACAGTAAATTCATAATGCACAATTCATAATTTTCAATTTCTAACGACTCTTACCTTACTTGCTGATTTTCCTTCTCTAATCAGTTGAATCTGAGCTGGAATACGTTCTTTCAAAGTATCAACATGAGAGATGATACCGACTCTACGTCCGAGATTATGAAGATTTTCAAGAGTATTCATAACCATATCCAACGAGTCAGCATCAAGTGTTCCGAAGCCTTCATCAATAAAAAGCATGTCAGTGTTGAAATGTTCGTCATTAAGAGATGTAAGTCCGAGAGCAAGAGCCAAAGAAACAAGGAAAGTCTCGCCTCCCGACAACGAACTTGCGGTTCTGAGTTCGCCTCCCATCTCCAGATCTTGAACCATAATAGCGAGAGAATCAGTATTATTACAAAGTCTATATCGTGAACTCAGCTGACACATATAATAATTAGCCCTGTTGAGCAAAATACCCATTGTATAAGCCTGAGCAACGTCTCTGAAATTGTTGCCATCAGTAGCGCCAACAGCTTTAGCCAGCTGCTCCCATAGATGACATTCGTTAGCAACTTTATCATAATCATCCCTATAAGTTATTGATTTAGAATAATTCTGCATAATCATAGCCAGCGCTGTCTTTTTATTAGAAAGTTGTTCTTCCTTAGCCTTCTTATCCTCAAGCAATGAAATCTTCCTAGCTTCTATACTTTCAATTGTCATATCTTCCGAAGGCCTATTATCATCTTTATGATGCAATAGCTGTTCCTCGTTCTTTATTGCCAAGGTATTTTTCACTTTTATCAGTTCATCGTCCAAGGACTTATTCTTCTGCGCAACAGCTTGAATGTCAGTTATCTGATTAAGAACTTCCAGTCTCTCATAATCAATATCTGAAGATTGGCCAATAAAATCATCAATTTCCTGCTTAAGAACGAGCATTTCATTTTCCAATGCCGACATACGCGAAATCCTATCCTTAACTTTTTCATAAATAGCTGAAAGATATGGCACCACATTCTCCTCTTCAATACAAGATTCTTTCAATCCTATGTTCTTCCATTCCGGTACAAGATCAAAAATCAACACAAGATATTTTTCACATTGAGCAATGATATTTTCAAGCTTAACGATTTGTCCTTCAATATCTCTCAACGTATCATTTTTCTTGCTCCACATTTGAGCCGAATCGTTCAACATTTCCATGAAAGCAGAAGAATCTTCTCTCCATGATTTATCCCAATTCTCGATATTAAGATATTCATTAACAGACGACTTCTTCTCCAAGAACTTAGCCTCCGATTCCGAAATACTTGTCGTAAGCGCTATCAACGACATTTCTATCTCCTGCAGCTCATTTTGCTTTGCTGTCGTCTGTCGCTCAACGGAAATAAAATCCTCCTCAACAGCCTTCTTGTTCTTTTGAGCCGCCTCAATCTTATTTTTCATCAAAGCCATCTCCTTTAATTTAAGATTGACAGCTTCAATCTCTTCATCGTATTTCGTTACGGATTCAACATGTTTATTTATCGTAGAATCAATTCGTTCCAGTTCAAAGACAGGATTGCCGTTACAACGTTTGTTGAGATCATCAAACAGAATTTGCAATCTGTTAGTATCCGAAGTAATATTTCTACCCAAGACACTCAGTTCAGACTCTATTTTATTAAGCTCATTTTGAGTCTGTTCTAGTAGCGACCTCATCCTATCCCACTCTTTACAAAGACTTGAATACAAAGAATCCACTACATTTTCATCATTGTAATACAAGACCTTACTTCCACAAACAGGACAAGATTCACCCTCTTTCATCATGCTTCTTAAAGTCTTGGCCCAATCTTCAACCATATTTTTCTGTTTCTGAAACTCGAGGTCATATCTCTCAAAATCAGTTCTAGCATTATTCAAGGCGACCTTCTTCTCTTCAGCCAAGGACTTAAGTCCGTCGTATCTAAACTTCTCATTTTTAATATCCTGATTGAGGTTTAAATACTGTTCCAAGATTGTCCTGACAGTTTTCAACTGAGATATTCTATCAAGAGTATTTTGCTTCAGGGAATTCTTTTTCTGGTATTCTTCAATGAGTCTATCCTGCTCATCAGAGTTAAAATCAGCGAGAAGCCCATCAACAAGATTATCTGCTTCCACCTTATTTCTTTTAACACGTTCCAAATTTTCAAGAAGCTCATTAAGGCTGATGCCAAGGTCCGTTTTCTTGTTCGCCTTCAGTCCCAGCTCTATTTCCTTATTTCTTTTAAAAGCCAGAATCTGCGACATCTCTTTCAGAAGTCCAAGTATCAAATTGACATTCTGATACATTGTCTCCTTATCTCGATGACTGTCGATCCAAGAGATCACTTCAGACCTAAGACTTTCCAATTCATGCTTTTTAGCTTTTTCATTCTGCAAAGAAAATTCGAGAGCTGACAGCTGATTCGCATCATCATCAAACTGTCTTTTCAACTTATTGATTTCCGTTTCATCACGCTGCAGTTCATTCAATCGTTCCCTTATCTTTGAAGTTGAAAAATAATCATCAACGAGCGACTTGTTTATCTTATATTCAGAAGAGTTAATCTGATTTAGGATATTATCATACAACAATTGAGCATTAGCATATTCCTCTTTCAGACCTTTATCCTTCTTGATCCAGTTAAGATGATACTCTATCTGCTTCAAAAGCGTTTCTCTCTCCGAGATATCGTTTTCCATTTCAAGATTCTGCTTTTTCAGCTGTTCAATTTCCTCTTCAGACTTTACATCATCTTTCAGGCTATTATATAAAGTTTCAGCGTCTTTTTTCCTTTGGAGCGCTTCATTTTTCCTAATTCTTATGACATCGGCTATTTTAGAATACACCTCAGTACCAGTAAGCTTTTCCAATATTTCAGACTGCTCTGCTTTGTCAGACACCAGGAAAGTATTAAACTCACCCTGAGCGAGCATCACCGAACGGACAAACTGCTCGTAGGTAAGTCCGACCAGTTCTTCTATCTTTTTATTGACTGCGCCTATCTTATCCAATATAACGGTTCTCAATTCACCATCTACGACCTCAAGCTTACGTCTGTTAGTGCCAGTATATGAATTTGATTTTGTCTTATGAACAGACCATGTCGCGATATAATGAGTATCCTTTACCGAAAAATGCAGTTCAGCCTTACCGTCATATTTTCCATTTCTTAAAATATTATAAGGATCTTTGGTTGTTATACCCTTTTCGGTTTGTTCCTTATTCTTGACGTTCTCATATCGAGAGACCTTATCATACAACGCCAGAGTGATAGCATCCAGAATGGTTGTCTTGCCGCTACCTGTCGCGCCGCATATCAAGAACAAAGGCTCCTGTGCCAAGATACCTTCCGAGAAAACTATTTCAGCATCTTCTATTGAGTTCAGGTTTTGTATTATCAGCTTTTCAATCTTCATAACTAATCACTTCATTACTTCGTCACACACATCTTTAAACATAGCTTTCATCTCATCCGGCATCTCCTGATTATATTTCTTGATATATACAGAACATCCCAATTCATAAGGAGATATCGCCTTGAATTCATCCAAAGTCCTTATTACCGAAGAGTTTTCAACATTCTCTATTTTAGGCAGATAGACTTGCACCCCGCAATATTTCGCTTTTCTATCCTGAAACATATCCATGATTCTAGCGTTCTGTACTTCAGAGATAGGAGTCTCAGATTTAACATGAAGTCGTACATATAATTCCGTATCAAGGATTTCATCCAGCCTTTCCATCACGCTCTCTACCGACAACGCATCATCATAAGAATCAGGCTTAAAAGGAAAATCAAGTATAGGAATCAGCGGACTTATCTCTCTTATTTCAACATCTAGATTATGATTTTCGATATTAACGATTGTTACAGAATGAGGATAATCCTCGTTAAACGTAAGTGCGAAAGGAGATCCGGAATATCTCATCTTTTCGTTACTGCCTATGTTTTGAGGATGATGAACGTGACCGAAAGCCCAGTAGTCAATCTCCGACAAGGAAGACATCTCAGACGAGTCCACCGATTCAATACCGCCCACCATTTTATCCTTGTTTTTAAGAGTAGCCTCATTGACCATGAAATGGCCTGTTGCCACCACTGAATGGTTTTCTTTATATTGAGAATCCGCTTTAAGATTATTTTTCAGTTCATTGTAAAAAGAGAACACGCGATTAGAATAAGTGTCATCCTCATCCAAAGAAGGATAATTGCCAGCATTAATAAAAGGCACTGCCAGGACCCATCCTATTATCTCACCATTTCTCTTAATAGGAATCTGTATTTTAGAAGCGTCATAAGGCAATTCGTTTTCCTCTCCGTTTCTGTAAAAATCCAGATTGCCCACCACCGTGACATTAAAGGCTGCCCACAATTCACGAGGAGCCTCCAGCCTAGAAGGCGAATCATGATTGCCGGCGACAACAATTATCTGCAAATCATCGTCGAGGCGCGACAGTTCAACAAGCGCATGATAATACAGACGTTGAGATATTACCGTTGGCGTTGCTGAATGAAAGACATCGCCTGAGATCACCAACGCATCAGGCTTCTCTTCCTTTATAATGTCTTTCAACTGATTAAAGAAATATTTATGTTCCTCTTCGCGGGAGAACTGATACAATGTCTGCCCTATATGCCAATCACTCGTATGAATAACCTTCATTTTCTCTCATCTCCTTTATTACAAACACATCCTCGAAGCCGATACCATTTTTATAATAGCCAGCCACTCTTAACTCATGGCACATGTCATCATCGAACCAGGAAGCTCTGACAGAACCTTTCGACTCATCCAACACCACGCCGCCTACCACAGACCAGTCGGCGACCTCCACTTCTGTCGTATCTATTGTAAACATCTGGATATCGAATCCATCTTGATTTATATAAACAGGATAAGGGTTAAGTTCCTCGTAAAAGAAATCAACGATTTCATTTTGTATCGTGAAAAAGTTATCATTCAGACATCTGTTCTCATCCAGGTGAAGAGTATGTCCCTCGCCATGGAATGTATGCAATTTTGAACGGATGCCCAGCTCTCTCGCTTTCTGATCTATATAATACGAGCCATACATCTCGTCGAAGAATACCTTCTGGAATTCGCCCAAAGCCCTGAAAGGATAGCCGAAACGATAAGGCAAGACATCATCCTCATCGCCATGGAAAGAAATTATAGAAGCGTTGGAGTTCATCAGAATATCCAAGTCCTGGACAGAGCCCCACATATTAGCTATCGCCTTGATTTTAAAGCTCTCATTATAATCATTGCCTGAAGTCTCTATATCACCAAGATCTTCCATCATGAAAGATGAATATGTCGCTTCAGGTCGATTATCGTTACGCAGATAAGCGAGATTTATAGCAGTGATGCTACCGGCGCTGGCTCCACCGACAAAAAGATAGTCGGGGTCAATACGATATATATCTTGTTTAGCGAGCAGATACCTCATAGCGGCATGAGCATCCTGGGTAGCCTGATAAGCTGTTCTCTCTATAGCCTTTGAGTTAACACGGAAACCCATTCTGTAGTTTATAGACACGCAAACATATCCCAAAGATGCGAAATGAGAGCACCATTTCTGGTAAGGGGCAGTCGCCTTATCGCCGATGAAAAAAGCGCCGCCATGAATCAACATAATGAGAGGTCGTTTTTCAACAGAGTCGTTTTTAGGGATATAAATATCCATTTCCAAATCCTGTTCTTTCTTCTTCAAAGAGTTGAAGAAACTTGTCATCATTATGCCTGTCACATCAATAGTATCGTCAGGTATTGACGTCCAGAAGCCTTTTGCTTGGCCATACTTCACGTCAGGGATTCTCTCAACTTCAAATATCTCGTTTCTATATCTTCCTAGATTCAGATATTCACACTCATCTGTCACATATGGATATAACACGAATTTCTTTTTCTTGGACGACTCAACGAAAGTGCCTTCTATCCTTTCATTCTTGGACTTCTTTATCTTCAGGACATAAACAGAAGAATCCTGGAATATAAGATTGCATTTCTTCCTGCTGTAAGTCATTACAAAAGGTTCCGCCTGCATGGTCAGCTCATCATCGATAAGATACATTCTGCCTTTGACATCAGAATCGTTTATAGAATCAATCCTCACAAAGTATGTCTTAAAATCAGTTTGATTCTCAAACATATAATTATTTTCATAAAAAACATCATCTATGGTTTTACATGAAAACATATTTATGAGCATGAAAACACATGCGACAGGCTTAAAAATCCGTGAAAAAAAACTTGATTTCATATCTTTATTATTTGGCTGTAAAAATAAAAAAATTACTTGAATTTATCGACCAAAATCCTTAATTTCGCAAACTAAATTTTTGTTCAATAAAATTATGAAAATGAAGATTAAAAACATCATTACAGCTGGTATTTTTGCAATGGCATTAATATCATGTTCAAGCAATTTACAAAAGGCTGACTACAATGTAATTCCACTACCAAAAACTATTACAGAAGCCACTAGCGACAATCCTTTTGTCTTATCAAAAAACGTCAGCATAACATATCCTTCATCTCAACCAGAATTGGCAAAAGAAGCTAATTTCTTATCTGAATATCTGAATGAGATTTTAGGTTATTCTCTGAAAGTAGAAGCAGCCGACACATTAAAAAAAGGAGCTATCAATTTAAGCATTGAACCTGCTCTTTTCACTGAAAAAGATTCATATAAAATCAATGTTAACGAAGATAACATCAACATCAGCGCAAGCGAAGCATCCAGCTTGTTTTATGCAGTTCAGACATTAAGAAAGAGTCTTCCTTTCGATGCCAGAAATGAAAACATCGAAATGCCTGCCGCTGAGATTTACGACTATCCTCGCTTTGGTTACAGAGGCGCTATGTTGGACGTAAGCCGCCACATCTTCCCTCTCGATTCTGTCAAGGAATATATCGAAGTCATGGCATTACACAACATGAACAAATTCCACTTGCATCTCACCGACGACCAAGGATGGAGAATTGAGATTAAGAAATATCCTGAATTGACAAAAGTCGGCGCATGGCGTTCCGGAACCAAGATCGGCAAGAGCGAGACATTCGACACTATTCACTACGGCGGATTCTACACACAAGAAGAACTCCGTGAACTCGTACAATACGCTGCAGATCGTCACATCACAATCATACCAGAGATAGATTTGCCAGGACATCAATTAGCTGCATTGGCAACATATCCTGAACTTGGCTGCACAGGCGGACCTTATGAAGTATGGCGTCAATGGGGCGTTTCTGAAGACGTCATTTGCGCTGGCAACGAAGACGCGATGCGCTTCTTAGAAGACGTTTTGGTTGAAGTGATGGACATATTCCCAGGAGAATACATCCACATCGGCGGCGACGAATGTCCTAAGACACGTTGGGAACAATGCCCAAAATGTCAAGCTAAAATCAAGGAGTTAGGATTAAAAGACGATGACAAATTCAAGGCAGAAGCATATTTGCAAAGTTACGTAATGAAGAGAATGGAGAAATTCCTCGAAGACCACGGACGTAAAGTCATCGGCTGGGACGAAATTCTCGAAGGCGGACTCGGACCTAATGTGACAGTGATGAGCTGGAGAAGCATCGACGCCGGAAAAGAAGCTGCTCAACAACATCATGATGTCATCATGACTCCATGTTCTCACCTTTACTTCGATTATTATCAGACAGAAGACATCGACAACGAGCCTATCGCAATCGGCGGTTATATCCCTGTAAGCAGAGTCTATGAATTCGAGCCAATACCTTCAGGCCTGACAGAGGAAGAAGCAAAACACATCTTGGGACCACAGGCTAACCTCTGGGTTGAATACATCAAAAATATGAACACTGTATTTTACAGAGTATTGCCAAGAATGGATGCTTTGTCTGAAGTACAATGGGTTATGCCGGAACAAAAGAACTACGACTGTTTCCTCAACCGCGCATATAAGATGGTTGAGTTATACGACCTCAAAGGATGGAATTACGCAAAACACATCTTCGACATTGATGTCAAAATCATCCCTAACGTAGAAGCAAAATGCATTGACGTTACAATGTCGAAATTTGGCGAAGGCGACATTTTATATACTTTAGATGGAACCGACCCATTGACAAACGGAACTAAATATGAAAAAGCCCTCAATCTTACAGAAAGCGCAAAACTCAGAGCTATTGTAAAGAGAAAGAACAATGTAGGTAGAGAATTCAGCACCGATATCGAACTCAGCAAAGCATCAATGAAACCTATCACATTGAAAAATCAGCCACACGAAAACTACAGATTCGACGGAGCCAATACATTGATTGACGGATTGTCTGGCGGAAGCAATTACAAGACAGGTCGTTGGATTGCATTCTTCGGAGAAAACGTTGACGCTAAAATCGATTTAGGTGAAGCACAAGAGATCAGCAATCTGTCATTCAACTGCAACTTAACCAAGGGCGATTGGATTTTCAACGCCAAATCAGTCAAGATTTTGGTATCAGACAATGGCGAAGATTACAAAGAAATCTACAATCAGGAATTCCCTATCGAGACTGTCAGAGAAGACGGCGTAATGCCATATAACATTGATTTTGAAAAAGTCAAAACACAATATGTCAATGTTATCATAGAACCATTCATGTGTCCAGAAGGACATTCAGGCTACGGCTATCCAGCCTGGATTTTTGTTGACGAATTAAGCATTAACTAATTATGAGTGAAATGACAATACGTTTCGCCAAAGCTGACGAAGCATCTTTGGTTTTCGACTTTATCAAGAAGATTGCAGAATACGAGAAACTGCTCGATGAAGTTGTTTGTGACGAAGCTACCATTTACGATTCTGTCTTTGTGAAGAAAGAAGCAGAAGTCATATTCGTTTGCGAAGACGGCACTCCTGTTGGATTCGCATTGTTTTTCCACAACTTCTCAACTTTCATGGGAAAGAAAGGGCTTTATCTTGAAGACCTGTTCGTCATTCCAGAGAAAAGAGGCAAAGGATACGGAAAGGCTTTGTTCCAGTATTTAGGCCGATTAGCAAACGAGAGAGGCTGCAAACGTTTTGAATGGGTCTGCTTGAATTGGAACGAACCGTCAATCCGATTTTACAAGTCATTCGGCGCCGTTCCTATGGACGAATGGACCACATTCAGACTGTCCGGCAAAGCATTGAAAGACATATAATTTTTTACAAAAATATTTTTCAAAATAATGTTTTTCGTAAAATAAAATTTTGTACTTTTGCACCCGCAAACCTCGGGTAGGTTTAACAGTTAAATTATTATTAACATTTTAAAAAAATTTAGTTTATGCCAGCAAAAATGAGATTACAAAGACATGGTAAAAAAGGTCAACCATTTTATCATATTGTAATTGCAGACGCTCGCGCACCACGTGATGGTCGCTTCACAGAA
>JAEIGA010013892.1_pt1 | contig 12243 bp, 19 predicted proteins | sample 9270691 | NCBI WGS metagenome assembly JAEIGA01 (sample SAMN17057246, study PRJNA624740) | gut metagenome | biome: biome; isolation source: fecal sample | host: Bos grunniens | place: China: Xizang | collected 2019
ACTGCTAACATACCTTCATCTTTTTTGATGAATCCAGTTGCAAATGTAGATTGTTCACCTATATCCATTTCTTCAACTTCACCTATATAATCTTCAGCGTTAAATTCCATTTCTCCTTTTAAAACATCTAAAGCTATACTTTCGTTTACTATTGTACAACCACAAAGAGCAGCAAAATCATTAAATAAATCAGCTCTATGTTCATCCATTAAAGAAGCTCTCGTGTAAACTACTGTAGAAGTTTTAGTTGCTTTAAATTCTAAAGTTAAATCTCTTGCAAATCTTTGCAATAAGAAAGAATCATAATATGGTGCAACTACAACTAATCTTTGTCCTCTATTAATAGCAACTCTTATCGCTGGTTGTATTATCTTTTCAAAATAATCTTGTTCTAGATTATGATTTATCATAAGAACTAATGGTTTCTTAACATTACATGTTCCATTATCATTATTGACAAATATTCTATCGATATATGTCATAAATTGTAATTTATATCCTTTTAATACTTCAAATGTTGTGTTGTTTGATTTAGATTTATTAAACTCTATAGCTGGATTTCCTGTCTCTTTATATATAGTTCTAATCATTTCAGCTATTCCAGCATCACCATTAGTTGATACTAATGCTAGTTTATATATTTCTTCTAAATCTCCTTCTCTATTTATAGGTACTGCTATTTCTTGTACTTTATCACATATATCTTCAACAACTTCTTCTAACGTATCTAAAAGTTGTTTTGGTCTTAAATTAGTTTTCTTAGCTATTTCATCCATTTGTTTTAATAATTGGTTAGCTCCGACTACAGACGTAGTTGATCCATCTCCAACTCTCATTACAACTTGATGTGCTATTTTAACTATTAACCCTAACAATGTATTTTGCACTTCATCCATATATGCTAATTTCTTTAATACTTGCCATCCATCTTTAGATAGCATTACATCTCCGACTTTATCTAAAACAGATGTAGCACCATATGGACCAAGAGTTTTACTTAATGTATTAGATACATCTTCAAATAATAAATTTATTCTTTCTCTATATTCTTCTTCTGTAATAACATTGTTATTCATATTTATTTTATATTTACCTTCCATCATAATTACCTCCTTGAAATTTTTCATTTATATAGATTTGTTATGGGGTTTATTTATCATTAAACTCATCCATATTTAGTTGATTGAAATGTTCAGTTTTCAAAGTAACTACAGGAGTTACACGTAATTTAAATATATTATCTTTCATACTTTTATCGTCAAGACCTTTAAGTTTTAAACCAAATGCATCATTTAATTCATAATTACATCCTAACTCTCCTATCAATATTTCAGTGTATTGGATATACTTATGATCTATTAATTGATGTACATATTTTATATCATTTAACGCATATGCTGTTGGTCTATGTGGTGCAGATTGAACAGCTTTAATAAAATCACCTGTTAAGAATTTTACCTTATGCATATAATCACCAAAATAAACATTAAAATCTATAATCGCTTGATGTGCAGGTTCTTCTATATAGATATAAAATTCTTTTATTCTTTCTTGTGGTAATATTGTATAAAGTTTTGCACCAAATTCACTAAGTCTAGATTGTGTATAAATATCTATCATTTCCTCATTAAATGCTTTTAATAATAAATCACATGTTTCATCTGGAATCATAGGCTTCTTAATATATTTAAGAGGATTGATGTCTAATCTCTCAACACTTATTCTTTCCAAATTATAAATATCAAAATCCTTTATTTTATCTAATTCCAAATAATCTTTTAAATCATCATAATAATCTCTAATTAGATAATACAATAAAACTGGATAAGTTAGTTTTATCATATCTTTAAAACAAATAAACATATAATGATCCCTTGTACCAAAATAATTAATATCACCCATACTAACACCTCATTTTAATAAAAAAAGAATGACGAATATTCGTCATTCTTTTATTTTAGAATATATCGTTTAAATCATCTAAGCTAGTTGTTTGAACTTGCTCAGGTTTATTATAATTTGTAGTTGAGAATGTTGCTTTATTATAACTTCCTGTAAAGTTACCTGAATCTAAAGCACCAACTTTACTACCTATTTTTGTTACTTTATCCATTAAGCTATTTCTATAGAATTTATCATTGAATCTATCAGAATGAACATCTCCTTGCATAGATATTCTTATATATTCTTTTAAAGCTTCTTTGAATAATTCATATTCAGATTGATAAACTTTTATATCATTTATCTCTCCTGTTTGTACGTTATATCCTTCTATTACTTCTTCATCTTTTATAAATGTATAAGAGAATCTTTGATCTGGAGTTTTAGTTTGTTGATTTAAATCTCTACAAACATGACAAATCACATCTAAAGATCCTTCTCTCTTCTTAGCTTCAACAACTAAAGCATTTGTTGCTGTACTTGTTCCTAATACTATTGCAACAGATGCTTCTTTATCTTCATCTATTGCTTTATCGATTATAAGTTCTAAAGCTTTCAATAATGATTGAGCTTTATCAACTCTTAATGTTACCATTATTCTTTGCTCATAATCATACACTTGTTTTTCTGTCGGATTCTTTAATTGAGGATGTAACATTATATTTAATTTATCATCCCAATATTGAACTACTAATGTAGATGCTTCGAATCCCATTCTGTTTTTCATTTGAATTCCTCTTGTATTAACAGAATCATTTTTTTGGTTATTTTTATTATAGTTATCAAACATATAATATTACCTCCTATTTTTTATTTTATTATTTTCTTTTACCTTTAGCCGCTTTATTAGCTAATTTATCTGCTTTAGATTGTGGTCTCACAAATTCATAAGCACATTGTTTACGTTCATATACTACACCTTTTTCCATTTCTTCTTCTACCATATTCAATACTTCTAATACTGATGTTGTTTTCATAGATTCTAATTTTTGTTTAGTTTTTGGATCTCTATATACTCCTAATGCGTGTAATTTTTTTATTAATTCTGCTTTCATAATCAAACACTCCTTTTATATTTTTATTTTATTTACATCATTATATAAACTTCAGATAATTCATCATAAAATAACTCAGCTGTCTTCATGTACTTAACTCCTTCAATACATGATTCTCTTATTTCCATTATAGTTTCATCTTCTGTGTGTACTGTCATTATTGAAAAATACAAATCATGTAAAAGCGATTCTTCATTTGCTTTTATATATTTAACAACTTCTAAAATTGAATCATATGGTGATAAATCATCTAAGCACTCTGATGCAAACATCAATTTATATTCATCACCTTTTTTATTAAATAATACTGCTGTTGTTTTACTATTGTTTTCTTCTTCAAATTTTTTTGTTACACTATATAATCTACCTATTGTACTAGATTTCATAATAATCATCTCCTATTTTAATTATTTATATAAGCTTCTTAAAACTCTCATATACATATTTAATATATATTTATCATCTTCATTTAAAGCTTCATATTCATCTATATGTTTATCATATACTTCCCAAACTAATTCTTCTAATGCCCATAAACCATTACCATGTTTTTGGACTATTTCTAAATATCTATTTCTTAATTTAACCTCTATTGGATGTAAATATAATTCTAAATTGTTTTCTGTATCCGTTGGTTTATACATAAATATTTTCATAATAATACCTCCTGTAATTTTTATTTACTCCCACTTCTCATCTAAATATTTGTTATATTACTCATAAAATTTTGTAGAAGGAACATACTTATTCAATTCTTTTTTATTTTCTATTAAGAATTCATCCCATATATCAAAATATTTCTCAATATAATTAGGGTCCATCATACCTACCCATTTAAACGGAACCCATGTTTTATTAATATCTAATACTGAGATTGTATTGATACTGTTAGAAGATATTTTAGCTATATAAAATTTTTTCACTTCAAATTTTCCATTAGGTGTATCACTATTTATATTTTGTACTATAAAACATTTTATCATGTTAATGTCTCCTTTTATTTTTAATAATTAGAATAACATGTTTTATTGTAATACCACGCTTTTTAAAATAAAAGATTAAAATAATTTTTAGCGTATTTTTAATTACAAAATACGCTAAATAAATTTTTAAAGCATTCTTCATAGCTTATATTCTACTGACTCTATCTTAAGAGCATCAAGATACTCTTTAAATTTCTTTTTCTTTTGAATATACATTTCTTTTCCAGTTTTAGTTTTCACACATGCTAACTCACGTTCAACTTTAGCATATTTATTATCTAATAGTTTAATTAATTCTTGTATAGAAAGATTTTTATTATGAGTTCTCAAACAAACTCTACTTATTAATAATATTCCTATTTCATCTAATATATCAGCATCCATAACCACTTTCATCTCAGGAGTTAAATCTAACGAATCTAAATCTTTAGCACTATGATATAAAATACAATCTAAGATTTTCTTTTTCTTTTTATCTAGATATGGGAACTTCTCAAAGAATATCTCTGCTAATCTATGACTTACTAGATTATGAGAATTTTCACATACAGTTTTACTTATATCATGTAATAATAATGTTACTATTACAATTTCTTTATCTGCAACTTCTTTATTCATTAATCTTTCTGCTATTTTTATAGTTCTCATTGTGTGTTCAATAATCCTTGTTGAAATCTTATTATAAGGATCTGTTATCTTTAAGAATATAGTTACAAACTCATGTACGTTTTGAATATTCGATTTCGTTTCATCCCATTCAAATACTATCGAATCAAATGTTGATTTTATATCAGTTAGAAATTTCATAACCTTCACCCCTCCAATAAAATTAGGAGTAGATTTTATCTACTCCTTTATACTAATTTCCTTCTTGCTGATTTAACCAATCTTGGAAACTACCTTCTACAAAATCATCTTCTACAACTTCTTCATTTGGATCTTCTGCTATTATAACACTTATATCATTTCCAAATGGATCATTGTTATCATCAACCCAACTTGTATCATCTTCTGGATTCTCATTATCACCATATAAACTACCAATAGCTTCACCAGCTTTTACATTGTCTATATGTTCTTTTGCTATTGATTTTGCAATCTTATCGTCTTCTTCACTCATATCTGTCACTTGTAATTCTTCTGCTAAATCTTGTTGAACTGGAAATTGTATTAAACTTTCAGCATCATCAAATTCAAAATCTATTTCTTCAGCTTCTTGTAATAGATTATTTATATCATCATATGAATAATGAACTTCTTGATAATTATCTATCGCAGGTCTTACATAATTTTCTACTAAATCATCTTCAAATTCATCTAATATATAATTTTCATCTATTACTATTAATTCTTCTTGATAATAATCTCCTTGTGGTAATGGTATAAATCCTTCACCTAAATCAAGATCAAATTCTTCTTCCTCAGGTTCATCAAGATACGTTATATCATCAGCCCAAGCCAATTCATCTTCAACATAGAATTCATTTTCATCATATGGATCATCTAGATATGTTATACCATCATCATAATACATTTCTTCTGGTTCATTTATTACGTTGTATATATCCTCCATATTAATAAAGTTATCATTATATTTATTATTCATAATTGGTACCTCCATATATTTATTTTAATTTCTTCATTTATATAATATAGCATTGAAATATCACCTTTTTACATTTCTCTAAGATAAGCCATAACTGTATTACACATTAATGATATTACAGTTGCTGTACCTGTACAATTTGTTCTTTGAGAAACTAAAGCAGCTTTACCTAATTCCACAACTTCTTCAACTTCAAAATCTAATCTTTGTTTTCCGTTTTCATCATAGGATAAACCTACTCCTATTGCTACTGAACCTTCTTTAAACCATTCAGCTTCTATAACTCTTCTTTTACCCACACACGATATAACAATATCTGCATGTCTTACAAAGAATTCTAATTCTTCTCTAGGTGTCTTAATATTACATATTGTTACAGTTGCGTCATGGTTTCTAAATGTGGTTGCCATAGGAGCACCTGCTGTTTCTCCTTTACCTACAACAACAACGTTTTTACCTTCTATTTTAATATTTTCAAGTTCTAATAAACTAACTACTCCTTGAGGTGTACAAGGATTATATATAGCTTTATTTTCTTCTAACATTGCTTTAGAATACCAAGTTAAACCATCTACATCTTTATAAGGACATAATTGGTTTATTAAATGTTTTGAATTTAAATGTTTATAAACTGGGAGCTGTAATATAACCCCATCAACTCCTTTATCATTATTTAGGTCTTTTATATAATTCTCAATTTCATCATTAGTTACAGATTCTTCAAACTTTTCAACATGAACGTCAATACCAAACTTATTCCCCATTTTAACTTTATTATTAACATATACTTTTGAAGCTCTATCGTCACTTGCAACTATTATAACTAATTTAGGAGCTCTTTCTTTTTCTGAATAGAAAACCGTATGGTTTATCAATCCTTCTGCCCAATCTTCTAATTCTTTAGCATTTAATAACTTTGTCATACCTATTACCTCCTATAATTTTTAATAACAAAGAAGAGAATTTATCTCTTCTTTGTTTTCTTTTTATAATTACCATTTCTTATATCTTTTGTTCTTAAACATAATTCCTTTATTGCTTCTTTAACTTCTTTTCTCATTTGCAAGTCCTCCAAGATTTATTGGATTCCTCATTCGCAATTCCCCTTAAAACTCTATTATATTAGAGAATCTATCTGTTGTTGAATCTGTTTGAATTGTTTTAACTCCTAATGATTCCAATAATGCTCTCATTTTAGTTGTGTTATCATTTACTATTTTATCATAGTTTATATACGGTCTACACCATTCAGGTATTTCTGGTATATTCTTTGGTATTGCTAAAACTGTTAATGCTTTCTTTCTAACTTCTTCTAACTTACTTTCAAATATAAATCTTTTTATTCTATTATATATATCTGGATTTGTTTTTTCTAAATCAGATATATCTTCTAACTTATGAATATTAAGATGAACTATATCAACTGTATCTGGGAACTCTATTCCCATATCAGGATATATCATATTCCAAGCATACGCTCCTCTAAATGATTGCTCACTAAATGGAACTTTATATGCCGCTGCTTCTTTACATTTTTTCGGAGTTAAGAAGTTCTTTTCCCCATTTTCTAATGATGTTCTTACTGCTTCTGCTAATTCTCTAACACCATTTACAACATTCTTAACTATTATATCATCAGATGGTTTTTCTAATAATTCCTGATTCATAAGATTACTTATGAATTCTCTTGTAAATTCATTACATTCTGATTTAAGGAAATCTAAACCTTTTATCTCTCTTTTCTCAAATACAGTTCCTTCCCTTAACATTATCTTAGCCATATATCTTTTCTTTGTATTTGTTAATAACATCTTTCTAAATAAGAATTCTGATTTCATATGAATTCTATCATGATACATTTCAGGAATTCCTGAATTAATTGCAAACTTCTTAAGATGTTTAGCTATAACTTGTGAAGCTATAAACGTTATACTATTACATATTTTATATATTAACATTTTATTTCCATCAAATTCCATTTCTCTACCATCTATAATATATTTATAATTTCGTTGAGTTGATTCAATTATTTTCTTGTCATTCTTAATAACTTCATCAAACATAAAATCAACCCAAGGAGCTAAACATAACATATTTGAATCTGTATCTATCGTAACAACTGTATCTCTTTTATCACAAGTTAATCTTCCTATTCGGTTAAATGCAAAATAATTGTAAACTACCCATTCTTCCATCCAACTCCATAATAAGTTTAAATCCTCTTGATTATCTTTTGGTGGTTTATTTGGATCTAAGAATAATTCGGTTTCATCTATTATTTTAAATAATAATTTTTTAACTTTAGGTAATTTTGCAAATCCGTATAAGTTATTTTTATAATATATTCTATTCAAATTATCTTGGTCTATATTCATTAACATTGAGAATAAAGGATGATTGTAACAATCCTTATATTCTATAAATTTATCTTTCAATCTTTCAAATACTTCATGTGCTTTTTTATCTTCTACTAAACTTAAATCACCATTAAATGGTTCATTTATAATATTAGTTATATATTGTGAACAATCATCAAAATCTATAAACCTAACATTGTCTGAGAAGAAATCCTCAAAACAACACATTGCTGTTGATATCATAGATTGACCAGTTGCTGTTGTGGATACTGCACAATATAAATTATAGAAATAAGTTATCGGAGATCCACCTGCACCGTAGTCACTATTCATTAGCAACTTTTCGTTTAATTGTCCCATATCTTTCATTGCATACTCATAAGTTTTTGGGTCTAATTTTTTCATAGCACCTTTCATACTATCTCTTGATTTCTTTAAATCTATTAAGAAATGTATTGAAGGATTATATTCTTGACTATGATTTTTATAAATAGTTCCATTCCCTGCTATTATGAAATTATTATTTTTTATCCATTGTAATAATGTCAGAACATCAACCCTTTTAGTTGTATGAATATAGTTATTATCTAAAGTTGCAATTGGAACTTTGATATTATTATCAATTATGGAACATAGAAAATCCATTAATTCTCCATCTTTAATGTCAGGATAATTTAACTTAACTGTTGTTTTTACTGTATTTAACCAATCTTTTATAAAATAATTTTCTCTCATCATATCATCCATATAAATTACCTCCCTATTTATATTAATTATCAATACATAATATTATGAAAAATATTGTTAAGCATATAAGTGCAAACAAGTAATTCATATTGCTCCTCCTTTTATATTATTAATATATCGATTTGTTAAATGGAAAATAAAAAATAATACCTAGAAAATCTAGGTATTATCTAATTATTGTAAATATAATGTATGCTATATACATTAATACTAATGGTAAACCTTTTATTTTATTAAGAGTTTTACTTTTAAATGTTATTGCTATAAATACAATCATTGCTATTATTACAAATATTAAATCTATAAAAGCAAATATTGAAACTGTCATAGGATTTATTATTGATGCAGCACCTAATATTAATAACATATTGAAGATATTACTTCCTACTACGTTACCTATAGCTATATCTATTTCACCTTTCTTAGTTGCCATTATAGATGTAACTAATTCTGGTAATGAAGTTCCTATCGCTACTACTGTCAATCCTATTAGGTTTTCACTCATTCCTAATTGTTGAGCAATAACACTTGCTGAATCAACAACTATGTCACCACCAAAAACTATTGAAAGCAATCCTATGATACAGAATATTATTGTTAATATTAATGGTCTTTGTTCTTCTTCTGTTTCTTCTTTATTATTTTCTTTATATGCTTTGATTAATAAACTTGCTATATATACTACAAATGCACCTAATAATATTATTCCATCTAGAACACCCAACATTCCGTCGATAGAACATAATAACATTATTAATCCAACTACAAACATTATAACAACGTCTTTATAGTTAGTTATTTTAAGTTTATTAACTACTGATGATAAACCTAATACAACTAATAGATTAAATATATTTGAACCAACTACATTGGCTATACTCATATCATTCATACCAGCTATTGCTGATTGTATACTTACTGATAATTCTGGTGCACTTGTTCCCATTGCTACAATTGTTAATCCAACTACTATTGACGGAATACCAAATTTCTTAGCAATACTTGATGAACTATCTACGAATATATCTGCACCTTTTATTAACATAACAAATCCAACTAATAAGAATATATAAATTAACATTAATCTTACCCCCTTATATTTTTTTATTTTAAAAATAGATACCTAGAAATTCTAGGTATCTATTCATTTTCTAATAATCTCAATCTCATTTCATTTATTCTTATTGTATAAAAGCAATTTAATTCATTTTGTGTAGCTTCTCTTATATCTTCAAACGTATCAGCATCTATAACCATTCCATCTAATATCATTTCATTTTCTTTTAAATTGTTTTCCAATACTTCTTTAGAAACCTTTATATCATTTTCTAATAATTGCTTTAATACATCTTTATTCATATTTTTACCCCCTCTTATTCACTTAATTTTTCTTCTAATTTTTGTAACATTTCTTCTGCTTCTTTTTTAGTTTTATATTTTAATTGTATACTATCACCATGTTGGTTATCATTTGCAAATCTTATGTGTAGAATCCATTTATTTGTTTTTTCCACATCAGATTTATATACATAAGCATATCCTATATATTCATCATTTATTATAACACCATCTAAATTTATAAACATGTTATCAACCTCTATCTTAAATATTTTTTAAGTTTAGGATCTTCTAATAATTTCTCAAAATCCTTTTGCTCCCATCCTTCTACTTTCATTTTATTCATTTTTATATATGCCCAAACTTTTACTGCTACTGTGTATCCTACTAATGTTGTTAATAATGCTATAGCCTTCATCATATCTCGTTACCTCCTATTTATTATATTTGTCAATTATTCTTGTAACATCTTCTATTAATTGCATTTCACTTATACTTTCTAAATAATCTGCTATATAAGATGCATCCCATTCAGGTAATACATCTCGTATTAACATATGAAACATTTCTGTTACCACTAATTGATTACATGCATTCTGGTAATCACCATTCTCTAAAAACATATTCAATTGATCTTCTAAATATAATAATGACTCATGATCATTTTTCATTGCTTCTAAAGCATTGTCTAATTGATCTGGTTCTAAATTATTATATAGAAAATTCATATTATCTTCCATTGTATCTAAATATTCATAAGCATTGTTCATTGTTTCAAAATAGTTTAAATTATATTTATTTTCCATTATCATTACCTCCTTAATTTTAATTATCTACCTGAACTTCCAAATCCACCTTTTCTTGATTTATTTAAAACTTCATCATTATCTGCTGTTAAATATTTCATAAATATTCCTTGAGCTATTCTATCTCCTTTTTCTAATATAACAATCTCATTTGATGTGTTATATAATGCTATTCCTATATTGTTTGGATAATAGCTGGAATCTATAATACCTGTTCCATTGGATAAAACTAATCCTTTTTTAATACCTATTGAACTTCTAACGTATAACATTAAAACTTCATCAGGTTGCATATAAGCACAGACATCTGTCCATACAGTTATTCTTTCATTTGGTAATATTGTTATTTTTTCAGGAAGATAGAAATCATAACCTGCACTTCTATCATCACTTCTTGTAGGTAATATTATATCTTTACTATCGTGTTTTTTATTTTCATCAGGAACAATTTCAAATCCTCTTTGTGGTTTTTGTTTTAAATTCCCTAATTGATATTTCATTTTAATCACTCCCTTTAATTATTAATAATATGTTACATTTATTATTTTATTTTATTTACCTAGTTCTTTTCTAACTTGTTCAACTATTTCCTCATATGTTGGTACATGATCTTCTTTTTCAGGTTCTAAATCAAATTGCATTAAAGTTCTTTGGTGATTGTATTTTCTATAAGGATACATTTCAACTGTATATATTAAATCATCAAAAGCATTGTCGTTCATTTTTGAAAGCATTTTTAGACTTTCTATAGCAAACTCATATGCTAAATCTTCACCATCACCAAATCCTTCATATATATTTTCATTACCGTATTCTTTTAATATATTTTTTATCTGATATTCAATTTCTGCTTTTCTCATAAGTTGGTCTTTTATTTCCTTACCATATAAATTTAATATAAATGCTGCATTCTGTTGATTTACAAATGCTTCATATACTTTTCTTCCATTTCTTTCAAAATTAACATTATCAAAATCAATTTGATCTTTCCATCTATTTCTTTTCGGTTTTTCTAATTGCAATAATTCGAATATATCGTTTAAATTAAACATTACTCTAAATTCTGTTGTACATACATGTATACCTCCACCTAAAACTTCATTTTCAAAATATTTAACATCACTATAAAATTTCATAAAACCAACTCCTTTAAATTATTATTAAGAATAAACCTATAATATTTTATTGAATCAGTGGTTACCGTACTCAGGGCAGACAGTCTAGAATACTCTAGCTATCGGCATCTCTCCTGATAAAATCAGGTCCTTTTGGCAATGTCGTAACCAAACATATCCTTTTGGGATACGCTACGTATACATACTTAATCGTGGTTACCGTACTCAGGGCAGACAGTCTAGAATACTCTAGCTATCGGCATCTCTCCTGATAAAATCAGGTCCTTTTGGCAAT
>JAEIGA010013893.1_pt1 | contig 12242 bp, 7 predicted proteins | sample 9270691 | NCBI WGS metagenome assembly JAEIGA01 (sample SAMN17057246, study PRJNA624740) | gut metagenome | biome: biome; isolation source: fecal sample | host: Bos grunniens | place: China: Xizang | collected 2019
ACCGCCTCGATCGCCGCCGCATCGGGCAGGCACAAGAAGGCAATATCCGCCTCATTCAGCGCCGCCTTGCGGCACTCGATGTCCTTGCGCTGCTCCTCGGGCAGGGTGATGAGGGTGATATCCTCACGCCCTGCGAGCCGATCGTATATACGCAGACCCGTCGTGCCTGCCTTGCCGTCAATAAAAATCTTTGTCATACAGAAAACTCCGAATTATTTGATGCCGTTCTTCGCCTTCATCTTGGCATACACCTTGGTAGGCAGGCCGTAGAGGTTGATGAAGCCGGCGGAATCCTTCTGATCGTAGACCTCGTCCTCGTCAAAGGTCGCGATCTCGGGATCGTACAGCGAATAGGGCGAGGTGACGCCCGCATTGATCAGGTTGCCCTTGTACAGCTTGAGGGTAACGTCGCCCGTGACCGTCTTCTGGGTGGTCTTAACAAAGCTGAGGATCGCCTCGACAAGAGGGGTGAACCACTGCGCGTTGTAGACGAGCTCCGCGAGCTTCTGCGCGACGAGGGACTTGTAGTGCGCGGTCTCCTTGTCGAGACAGATGGACTCGAGCACGCTGTGTGCCTTGTAGAGGATCGCACCGCCGGGAGTCTCGTACACGCCGCGGCATTTCATACCGACAAGGCGGTTCTCCACGATGTCGAGCAGGCCGATACCGTTCTCACCACCGAGCTTATTGAGAGTGGTCACCAACTCGACCGCGCCCATCTCCTTGCCGTCAACGGCAGTGGGGATACCCTGCTCAAAATGTACCGTCACATAGGTGGGCTTATCGGGCGCCATCTCGGGGGACACGCCCATCTCGAGGAAGCCCTCTTTGTTATACTGCGGCTCGTTGGCGGGATCCTCCAGATCCAGACCCTCGTGGGAGAGGTGCCAAATGTTCTTATCCTTCGAGTAGTTGGTCTCGCGATTAATTTTCAGCGGGACGTTGTGCGCCTCAGCGTACTCGATCTCCTCTTCACGAGACTTGATGCTCCACTCTCTCCAGGGAGCGATGATCGGCATATCGGGGGCAAACGCCTTGATCGCCAGCTCGAAACGCACCTGATCGTTACCCTTACCGGTGCAACCGTGGCAGATAGCGTCCGCACCCTCGGCGAGCGCGATCTCCGCGATGCGCTTCGCGATGGGCGGACGGGCAAACGCCGTACCCAGCATATATTCCTCGTACAGAGCACCCGCCTGCACACAGGGGAACACGTAATCCTCGAGGAATTCCTTCGTCAGATCCTCGATGTACAGCTTGGACGCACCCGTCTTGAGCGCCTTCTCCTCGAGGCCCTCCAGCTCATCCGCCTGACCGACGTTACCGCTCACCGCGATGACCTCGCAGTTGTTGTAGTTCTCTTTGAGCCACGGAATGATGATGGATGTATCCAGACCGCCGGAATAAGCCAAAACGACTTTTTTGATGTTTTCCTTTTTCATAACAAACTCGCTCCTTGTGAATAAATATTCTGTCAATGACGGTATTATAGTCTTATTAGATGAATAAGTCAAGAGTTTTTATGCAAAATTATACAGTTTTTCTGTATATTGTGTATATCGCCTATCGACAGACAATTCCGTTGACGGTTTTTGTGCATTTGGATAAAAGGCAACGAGAAATCGGCGAACATCTCCATTCGTTCTGCCGCTTTTACCCCCGTTTTCACCCTTCGAAACCATCCTGTCGGTTATATAACTCTGCATAAATACAAATTCTTGCATAAACACGCGAGAATGGCATTGTGTTTCGGTATAAAATAGTGTAAAATAAGGGTAGTCCGCCCGATATACCACTTTTGGCATATTTTCTCTTGATTTTCCGTGAATAAAATGGTAGACTAAAAGTGCCAAACAAAACCGCATAGTGTCACTCACAAGGTATGTGCATTTTTCTTTCGGTAAAAATGCAGATGCTCTGTCTTTGCATATACTTTTGTGAGTAGATGTGAGGTTTTGTTTGGCGACAATCGGGGCTATGCGTTTTTCGTGCGTAGCTTCGGCTACGCATTTTTTTATGGAAAGAAAAGGAGTCCCCAATGAAGAAAAAGGAGAAAAAACCGTCCGCCGTTAAAAACAACCTCTATTTCCTGCGTCTGCTTTGGGGCATCTCCCCCGCGCGCGTCGCGCTCAACTTTCTGTTTCTGATATTTGAGTTTGCGATGTGGACCTTCTACTCGGTGATCTTTATGCAGTACCTGTTCGGCGGCGGCGACACACGCACCTTCGCCGAGGCGGCGTGGTTCATCGTGTTCGCGGTGGTTCTGGATGTGACGCGAAGCGGCCTGCAGGCGGGGTATCACAACATCTTCGTCCCAAAAACCAACATCCGCATCCACTATCGACTCAACAAGATGCTGTTTGAAAAGGCGCAGACCGTCGATGTCTCCTGCTATGAAACGCCGGAATTCTACAATACATACACCAAGGCGGCGACCGAGGCGAGCGAGCGCGCAAACTCGGTGCTGGATTCCTGCGCACTGACCGTGTCGGCGCTGCTGTCCTCCACCTACATCATCATCACAATGTGCCGCATCACCTGGTGGTCGCTGGTGTTTGTCGCTCTGCCGCTGGTCGGCAACCTTTATTTCGGCAAGAAATACGGCAAGGAGCTCTACGACATCCGTCAGGAGTGCGTTCCCACTACCCGCCGCCACGAATACGTCAACCGTGTAATGTACTTTCGTCAATATGCGGGCGAGGTGCGGCTGACGGGCGTGTTCGGCATCCTGCGCAACATCTACCAAATCGCCACAAACGAAGGGCTTGCCATCTGGCGTAAGCACGCGGCAAAATGGTCCTTCTACGGTGCCGCAAAGGGGTTACTGGTGTTTCTGCTCGGCTTCCAAGGAATGTGGCTGTTCGCCGCGGTACTCGCCCTCGGTGGGCACATCACGGCGGGCGAGCTGGTGGTTCTGCTCAATGCCATCGTCAGCGTCTCGTGGATGCTAAACGACTTCGAGCAGGGCATCACCAACATCTTCACCAACGCCTATTTCATCGACAATCTGCGCGGCTTCTTCGACTACAAGCCAACAATCGACGAGTCCGCGGGCGGCATCGCGCCGCCGCAGACGGTGGAGACCATCGAATTCAAGAACGTCTCCTTCCGCTATCCCGAGCAGGAGCGATACGCCCTTAAGGACATCACACTGACCCTGCGCCGCGGGGTGCGTCACGCGCTCGTCGGCATCAACGGCAGCGGCAAGTCCACCTTCATTAAGCTGATCCTGAGGTTTTACGATCCCACCGAGGGACAGATTCTCCTCAATGGCGTGGATATTAAGGAATACGATATTAAGCAGTACCGCGCTCTCATCGGCGCGGCGTTTCAAGATTTTGCCATCTTCGCCGCCACGGTGGCGGAAAATGTGCTGATGCGCGAGGTTGAGAGCGATGCCGACCGAGCCATCGCCGTCGCTGCGCTACGCGACAGCGACGGTTACGACAAGATCGCATCCCTGCCGCAAAGGGAAGACACCCTGCTGACGCGGGAATTTGACAACGACGGTGTCGAGCTGTCGGGCGGCGAGCGGCAAAAGCTTGCCATCGCCCGCGCGTTTGCAAAGGACGCGCCGATCGTCATCCTAGACGAGCCATCGAGCGCCCTCGACCCCATCGCGGAATATAAGATGTTTGAGACCATCATCTCCCTGTGCGATACCAAGGAAAAATTATCCATTATCGTCTCCCACCGCCTCTCCTCCGCCGCCGTATGCGAACAGATTTTCGTGTTCGAGAACGGCGCGCTGGTCGAGGAGGGCTCACACCCGACACTGCTCGCCGCGGACGGTGTCTACGCCGATATGTTCCGCAAGCAGGCGCGCAACTATCAGGTGGAAGGGGGTGAGCAGGAATGAGTAAGCTGAAAAAGACCCGCACCCTCTCCAACATCCTGTTCGCCCTGCGCTGGCAGTTCCGCCTGACCCCGGGCTACGTCATTCTCCGCTTCGCCCAGTCGATTTTCGGCAATGTCGTCACGCTGTTCGAGCACACCTTCCTGCTCGCCTACATCATCTCCTGCGTGGAGGGGGGCAAGACGCTTATCGATGTGCTCTATTTCCTCATTCCCGTGGCGATCGCCGTCGCGATCAAGCTCATCTCGGGCCCGCTCGTCGAGGCGTATCTCACCCCGAAGGCGAACTCCAAATTCTATATGGACACCCGTATGACGCTGTATAAAAAGGCGGCCGAGCTGGAGATCGCCAAATACGACGACACCGCCTTCTACAACGATTTCGTGTGGGCGATGCACCGCGCGCCTGAGCAGATCTTCAACGCCACCAACACCTTCATACAGCTGGTAAGTATGTTCGTCACCGCGCTCATCGCAGGCACCTACATCGTCGCGACCGACGCGACGGCGCTCATCGTGGTTGCGGGGATGATGGTTTCGACCCTGCTGCTGCAGCACAGCATCACCAAGCGGAATATGAAGCGTGAAGAGGAGTTGATGCCGATCAGCCGCAAGCGGGATTACACCAACCGCGTATTCTACCTCGCGAACTTTGTCAAGGACATCAAGACCGGCGCCATCGCGGACAAGCTCAAAAAGGACTTTACCGAAAGTTCCGAGCAGATGGAGCGAGTCGCCGTCCGTCACGGGCGGATGATCACCTTGCTCGCCGTCCTGCGCGACGGCATCAGTGCCCTTGCCTTTGACGGCGCGTATCTCATCTATCTGTTCTATCAGGCGTTGGTCAAGGGCAAATACGGACTCGGCTCGCTGCTCGCGGTGTACAACGCCGCCAATCGCCTGAGCGGTAACATCCGCCGCGTCATTATGATGCTGCCGCGCTTCGAGGAGCAGGGCTTGTATATCGAAAAGCTGCGCACCTTCCTCGAAACGGAAAACACGATGCCCGACAGCGGCACGCTGCCCGTGCCGACGCAGGGGGATCTTGTGATCGAGGATGTGACCTTCACCTACCCCGGCAACGACAAGCCCACCATTAACGGCGTGTCAATGCACATTAAACAAGGGGAGAAGATCGCGCTCGTCGGCTTCAACGGCGCGGGGAAATCCACCCTCATCAAGCTCATCCTGCGTCTGTACGACCCTGACAGCGGCACGATACGCCTCGGCGACAACGCCATCGGCGAGTACCCCATCGGCGACTACCGTCAGCATTTTGGCGCGCTGTTCCAGAGCTTCGAGATTATCGCCGCAAGCATCGGGCAAAACCTCACGATGAATGACACCCCGCTCGACAAGAAAAAAGCGGACGAGGTGATAAAAAAGGCGGCGTTTTGGGACAAACTAAACTCCCTGCCCGACGGCTACGACACCCCACTTACCAAGGAATTTGACGACAACGGTGTCAACCTATCGGGCGGTGAGGCGCAGAAGATCGCACTCGCCCGCGTGCTGTACGCGGACGCGGGGGTGATCGTGCTCGACGAGCCGTCGAGTGCACTTGACCCCATCGCGGAATATCAGCTCAACAAGACCGTCACCGAGCTTGCGGAGGATAAGACGGTCATCATCATCTCCCACCGTCTGTCCACCACGCGTTTCGTGGACAAGATCTATATGCTGGAGGATGGGCGCGTCATCGAGCAGGGCAACCACGACTCCCTGCTTGCGCAGGACGGCAAATACGCCGAAATGTTCCGATTACAGGCGGAGAAATACCGCTGACAGGAGGCAGACCATGCCCTTTTTACCGATTACAACAGAAGAAATGACCGAGCGCGGCTGGGATGCGGCGGATTTTATCATCGTTACAGGCGATGCTTACGTCGATCATCCGAGCTTCGGCACAGCGATGATTTCGCGCGTGCTGGAGAGCCACGGCTACCGCGTGTGCATCATCCCTCAGCCACAGGCGGACGCGGACTATCGCCGCTTCGGCACGCCGCGACTGGCATTCCTCGTCAACGGCGGCAATATCGATCCGATGGTCGCCCACTACACCGCCGCAAAAAAGAAGCGCAGCGAAGATGCCTATTCCCCCGGCGGCAAGGCAGGACTGCGTCCCGACCGCGCCACCATCACCTACACGCGCACGCTGCGGCGGCTGTTCGGGGATGTGCCGATTGCCATCGGCGGCTTAGAGGCGTCGCTGCGGCGCTTTGCTCACTATGATTATTGGGACGACCGCGTGCGCCCGTCGATTCTCGCGGACAGCGGTGCGGACCTGCTGATGTTTGGAATGGGTGAGCGGCATATCGTTGAGATCGCCGACCGTCTTGCCGCAGGCGAGGATATCCGCACGCTGACCGACATTCGCGGTACGTGCTATCTCGTTAAGGCGACAGACTATCAGCCAATGCCGTGCGCCGAATGCCCGTCGTATGAGGCGGTGAGCGTCCCTGACGAGAACGGCAAGAAACAATACGCCATCTCCTGCCGTATTCAGCAACAAGAGCACGATGCTATCCGCGGCAAGGCGATCATCCAGCGCCACGGCGACGATATCTTGGTGCAAAATCCACCGTCAATGCCGCTGGCGACCGACGAACTCGACCGCGTGTATGCTCTGCCGTTTATGCGAGACTATCACCCAAGCTACGAGGCGCAGGGCGGTGTACCGGGAATCGCGGAAGTCAAATTCTCCATCATCCATAACCGCGGCTGTACAGGTGCGTGTAATTTCTGCGCGCTTGCCTATCATCAAGGGCGGATGGTTACCTGCCGCAGCCACGATTCGGTGATACGCGAAGTGGAAGATATCGTAAAAATGCCCGATTTCAAGGGCTACATCCACGATGTCGGCGGCCCGACCGCCAACTTCCGCGCTCCCTCTTGCGAGGGACAGTTAAAGCGTGGCTTATGCAAGGATAAAAAGTGCCTCGCCCCCACGATGTGCCCTGCGGTAAAGGTCGACCACAGCGATTATCTCACGCTTTTACGGCGGCTGCGCAAGATTGACGGAGTCAAAAAGGTGTTCATCCGCTCGGGCATCCGTTTCGACTACCTGCTCGCGGACAAGGACGAAAGCTTCTTCAAGGAACTCATCGGGCACCACGTCAGCGGACAACTCAAGGTCGCACCCGAACACGTGTCCGACCGCGTATTAAAATATATGGGTAAGCCATCTTTCTCGGTGTATGAGAAATTCCGCAGTCGTTTTTACGAACTGACCAAAAGCGCAGGTAAAAAGCAGTATCTTGTCCCCTACCTGATGTCCTCCCACCCCGGCAGTACGATAAACGACGCCATTAAGCTCGCACAGTTCCTCAAGAAAGAGGGGTTGCATCCCGAGCAGGTGCAGGATTTCTACCCCACCCCCGGCACGGTATCCACCTGTATGTTCTACACGGGACTTGACCCGATGACGATGCAACCCGTGTACGTGCCGCGCACACCGAAAGAAAAAGCGGAACAGCGCGCGCTGCTGCAATATTACCGTCCCGAAAACCGTGCGCTCGTGCTCGCGGCTCTGCAAAAGGCGAAGCGGTACGACCTCATCGGCACCGCACCGGGTTGCCTTGTCGCGCCCCCCGCGGGCTCGCGACAAGCACAACCGAAAAAGCCGGATAAAAAGAAATTCAGCCGATACAGTCGGAAGAAGAAATGATAAATTCCTCCTTGCTTGCAAGGAGGAATTTGTTTTTAAAATCCGCTCTTTTCTTTTTTGTTTTTATATGGTAATATAATAACATATTGCAAAAATTCCTCTAAGGAGGTTTCTTTATGACCAATACGCTAAAAAAGGAAAAGGGGCTCGGGCTTGCCACCTTCGGGCTTACGCTCGGTATGGCAATTCTGCTGTTTCTCCCCTTTATCATTTACAATCGCGGCTATTTCATCTACTACGGCGACTTTAACGCCCAGCAGATCCCGTTCTACAAGCTCGCGCACGAGGCAATCCGCGAGGGAAACATCGGATGGAACTGGGGTACTGACCTCGGCGCCAATTTCGTCGGCTCCTACTCGTTCTATCTGCTCGGCAGCCCGTTCTTCTGGCTGACGCTGCCCTTCCCCTCCGACTGGCTACCCTTTATGATGGCACCGCTGCTCGCGCTGAAAATGGGATTTGCGGGGCTTACCGCCTACGCCTATACTCGCCGCTTTTTACAGCCGCGACTCGCACTCATCGCAGGTGTTCTCTATGCCTTCTCGGGCTTTTCCATTTACAACATCTTCTTTAACCATTTTCACGAGGCGCTGGTGTTCTTCCCATTGATGCTGCTCGGTGTCGAGCAATATATGAAAGACGGCAAGCGCGGACTGTTTGCCCTCGCGGTGCTGCTAAGTGCGCTTTCCAACTACTATTTCTTCATCGGACAAGCGTTCTTCATTGTGATCTACTGGGTCATCCGCGCGATGTCGGGCGAATGGAAAAAATGCGGCCGCCGCTTCTTCGGGCTGTGGCTGGAGGCGCTGCTCGGCACGCTCGGCGCGGCAATTCTGCTGATGCCGTCCTTCTTCTCTGTGATACAGAACTCCCGTACCGACAACTATGTCGAGGGTTGGGAGCTGCTCATCTACGGCACCAACCAACGACTGTACGACATTCTGCACAGTTTCCTGTTCCCGCCCGAACTGCCGGCGCGCGCCAATTTCCTGCCCGATGCGAACAACAAATGGTCGTCGATGACCGCGTGGCTGCCCGTGTTCGGCTGTACGGGAGCGATCGCCTATTTCCAGAGCCGCAAGCACACCGACTGGTTGCGGCGGTTGCTCATTGTGCTGTTCTTCTGCGCGACCATCCCCGTGCTCAACGCAATGTTCCAGTTGTTTAATCAGATGTACTACGCGCGGTGGTATTATATGCTCACGCTGATGCTGGTACTTGCGACGATGCTCTGCTTTGAGCAGGACGAGCGGTACCCCACCCATTGGACGCGCGCGATCGGCTGGGCGGGGGGCTTCACCGCTGCGTTCACCGTGCTCATCGGCCTCGTGCCGAAATCCTGGACGCCCGACGAGGAGACAGGCGAGATCACCATCGGCCTCGAAAAATACCCCTACCGCTTCTGGCTGTACGTATTTATCGCGGTCGTCGGGCTGGTGCTGACCTATCTGCTTGTGCGGCTGTTCCTTGACAACAAGCGCCGCTTTATGGCGTGTTGCACGACGGTATGTGTCGGTGTATCGCTGCTGTTCGGGTGGTATTTCCTCGCCGCAGGCAAGTCCAACAGCAACTACCCCGACAATTATGTCATCGAAAAGCTGCTGGAGAACGACGCTTACAACCTGCCCGACAGCGATGTGTTCTCCCGCACCGATATGCACGATGGAATGGATAACCAAGGTATGTACTGGGGACAATCCACCATTCAGGCATTCCACAGCATCGTGCCCGGCTCGGTGATGGATTTTTACAATTCCGTCGGTGTTTCCCGCTCGGTCGGCTCGCGCCCCAAAAGCGAACACTATGCTCTGCGCAGCCTGCTGTCGGTGCGTTGGCTGTTCGATTATGCTCAGGTGGATGGCGACGTGCAGCTGTACAACAAGGATGCCGAGGACTATTTCTCTGTTGACGGCGTGACCAAGATGCCCGATTGGTCGTACTACGATACGCAAAATGGGTATACCATCTACGAGAACGAAAACTACATCCCGATGGGCTTCTTCTACGACAGCTACATCACCCGCTCGGAATACGACTCGCTCGACCAGGGAGAACGCCAGTTCGCCTTGCTCGAAGCGCTGGTTGTCGAGGATGAGGACGTGCCGAGCGTGCCGCTCGAGCACCTCAACATCGACGCCGTCTATTTTGACGGCAGCGACTTTTCGGATATCTGCGCCGAGCGCGCCGCCACCGCCGCCGAGGAATTCACCACGGATAATCGCGGCTTCACCGCCAAGGTGACAGTGAGCGAGACCAACTGGGTGTTTTTTAGTGTTCCGTACGAGAGTGGCTGGGCTGCCACCGTCAATGGCAAGGCTGCCGACATTAAGGTCGTGGGCGTCGGCTTTATGGCAGTCGAGTGCCCTGCGGGCGAGACCGTTACGGTGCGCTTCGATTATGAAACACCCGGCCTGCGTTACGGCATGTATATCTCCGCCGCCGCGCTCGTGCTGTTGCTCGTCTACTGGCTGTTCGCCATCCCACACAACCGCAAACTTAAAAAGGCTACGGTCGTCGTGCCTGTCGGCGAGCCTCTCCCTCCACAGTCGGTCATCACCGAAGCGGGCGATAAGTTTGATCTTTATTCAATATACAAACCCAACGACGATGCACAGGACGACAAAGGCCAAAAAGACACTGAATAAGCAAAGCCCGTCATCGGCATAACCGATGACGGGCATCTTATTGCCCTTTATATTTACGCCGCGTGGCCATCCCGCCGCGAATGTGCCGCTGGGCCTTGTTAACCTCCAGAATACTGCGCACCTGCCCGTAAAGCTGCGGGTTGACCACCCGCAGACGCTCGGATACGTCTTTATGTACGGTGGATTTGCTGATGTGGAATTTCTTTGCAGTCGCACGGACGGTCGCCTTGTTTTCGAGGATATACTCCCCGAGCTCCACCGCCCGTTCTTCTACGGCACCCTTCATGCTATCACCCCATATGTTCGTGTTCTGTACACTATATGAGGAAAATACAACGATTATGACAAGGCATGACAACTCCCATTTGAACCACAAAAGCAGCCGTATTCTAATTGATATTCCGCAAGAAAACGCGTTGCATCATCTCCATTGTATTGATTTTACATTTTTTGTGTGCTATAATTAACACACGATTAACAAAAAGAAAGGAACTTATCTATGAAAGCATTTATGGATGCGGATTTTTTGCTGAGTACCCCTACAGCCGTTCGACTGTATCATGATTATGCAGCAAAAATGCCGATCATCGATTATCATTGCCACGTCAGCCCGAAGGAAATATATGAGGATACGCATTTTGATAATATTACGCAGGTATGGCTTGGCGGCGACCATTACAAGTGGCGTGTTATGCGCTCCAACGGTGTAGACGAATACTACATCACCGGCGGCGCTTCCGACCGTGAAAAGTTCCAGAAGTTTGCCGAAGCGCTACCTCGCGCCATCGGCAACCCCATGTATCATTGGTGTCATTTGGAGCTGAAGGCGTTCTTCGGCTATGAGGGCGCACTCAACGGCGACACCGCCGAAGAGGTGTGGAACCTTGCTAACCGCATCCTTCAGCAGGAGAACATGGGCGTCCGCGGTCTTATCGAGCAGAGCAACGTATGCTTCATCGGCACCACGGATGATCCTGCCGATAGTCTTGAATGGCATAAAAAGCTCTCCGAGGACCCTGCAATGAAAACGAAGGTTGCGCCGTCCTTCCGCCCTGACAAAGCGCTGAATATTGAGAAGGCGGGCTGGCACGAGTATCTGCAGCGCTTAGGCGAGGCGGCGGGCACATCCATCACCACCATCGAGACGCTCAAATCGGTACTGGCTGATCGCATCGCCCTGTTCGATGCGCACGGCTGCCGCGCCAGCGACCACGGTCTGGACAGAATCTCCTTGCAATTTGTATCAGATGCCGAGGTTCAAACCATTATGGACAAGGCTCTGGGCGGCGAGGCGGTTACCGCCGATGAAGCGGATGCTTTCCGTACGCACTTGCTGCTCTTCTGCGCAAGAGAGTATGCACGACTCGGCTGGGCAATGCAGCTGCATTTCAACGCTCTGCGCAACCCCAACACCCAGATGTTTGAAAAGCTTGGCCCCGACACCGGCTTTGATTGCATCGGCCCGTACAACGGTATCACCGATTTGGCTAAGTTGTTGGATACGCTGCAGCTGACCGATGAACTGCCCCGTACCATTCTGTACAGCCTCGACCCCTCGGACAACGCGGCCTTGGCGGTCATCCTCGGCGCCTTCCAGGGCACCGAAGCCGCAGGCAAGCTGCAGCACGGCAGCGCTTGGTGGTTCAACGACAACAAGCAGGGTATGCACGATCAACTCGTCAACCTCGCCAACCTCAGCCTGCTCGGCAACTTTATCGGTATGCTGACCGACTCGCGTAGCTTCCTCAGCTACACGCGCCACGAGTATTTCCGCCGCATTCTGTGCGACCTCATCGGCACGTGGATCGAAAACGGCGAGTACCCCGCGGATATGGACTATGCAGGCACGCTGGTGCAGGACATCTCCTTCAACAACGCAAAGCGCTATTTCGGTATTTAATAGTCCCTTTGAGGGCATAGAAAAAACGGGCACGCATTGCACTGCTCCAATTTGTGCAGACAATACAAAAAGAACCCTATGGTAGCTAAAATTAAATTTTAAGCAACATACTGACATCGCTTTTCAAGTGGTGTCAGTTTTGTTTTTAGTTGGATGCGCTGATGATTGTAGAAAT
>JAEIGA010013894.1_pt1 | contig 12242 bp, 6 predicted proteins | sample 9270691 | NCBI WGS metagenome assembly JAEIGA01 (sample SAMN17057246, study PRJNA624740) | gut metagenome | biome: biome; isolation source: fecal sample | host: Bos grunniens | place: China: Xizang | collected 2019
CTGACGGCGACTACGCACGTGTAAACCTCACAGGTATCGACGCTCGCCATATGGGTGCTGAGTTGGATATCCGCTATAAGCCTGCTCGCTGGATCAACCTTACAGGTATGGTATCTGTAGGTGACTGGATCTGGAACAGCAACGCTAAGGGTTACTACTACAACTCACACGGTCAGCCATTGACATCGAAGATGGATGGTACTGTTGCATCGGGCATTATGGCAGAGGATCACGCTTGGATTGAGCTTCAGCAGAAGGGTATCCACGTAGCAGGTTCTGCACAGACTACTGCTGCTGTAGGTGTTGACTTCTTCCCTCTGAAGGGTGTACGTGTTGGTGCAGACTTCAATGTTTACGCTAACAACTACGCTGACTTCTACCTCGGCTCAACAGCTATCGTGAACTCTACAGCTACTGTAAACGATCCTTGGCGTATCCCTGTAGGTCACCAGCTGGATCTTTCAGCAAGCTACTCATTCAAGATTGGTAAGGACGTACGTGCTACACTCTACGGTAACGTAAACAACCTCTACAACTACAACTACATTATGGACGCACAGTGCGGTACCGATGCTAAGGGTTGGGAGGATTGCTACGCTGTGATGTACTCATTCGGCCGTACCTACACACTCAGACTGAAGATTAACTTCTAACCAATGGAGGAAAGACATTATGAATAAGAATATTATCACAAAGTTCTTGTCGCTCGCTGCCGTAGCCCTCATCGGTTGGGGATGTGAGACTAACTATTTCAACGAGCAGTATCTCGACGGATACGAGCAGGACAACACAATTACCGATGTGCAGACCATCAACTACACTCTTTCGGAGGATGATTACTCTGCTATCGCGAAGAACTCTACCAACAAGAAGATTGCTGAGGCTGCAGGTGAGGATGCTGTAGCAGCACTGAACGCTATCGGCAAGAATAAGTACTTCGGCTCGGCTGACGAGGCTGCAGCCTATATCCCAGCATTTGTTGCATCGGCATATCCTACCGTTGACGACGGTTCGGTTGTTATGGTAACCTATACCACCGCTACAGAGGTTCCTGCCGAGTTGCAGAAGATGAATGCTGCTACCGAGTATACACTCAAGGATGCTGACTACCAGACTATCTGGGGTAGCGAGGAGGAGTTCGTTAAGGCTCTTACTCCTGCTACTGAGTCTAGGCTTCTGACAGTTGTTCCAAGCGAGGGTCTGGAGGCAGGCGACTATGTAGTCGTGACTTACAACTACTCAGCCGAGGAGCCATACAACCCAGATGCAGAGCCAGAGCAGCCAGGTGATGAGCCAGAGGTTCCTGCTGAGCCTACTACTTTCACTTCAGTTTTGGGTGCAGCTGTTTTGAACGACGCTGTTGAGGTTGTAGGTTATGTATCTGCAGTATCTTCACAGGGTATCGTTTTGACTGACGACGCTGGTTCTGTACTTATGTACAAGACCACAGGTTATGAGCTTGGCGATGTTTTGAAGGTATCGGGTACTATCTCTTCTTACAACAAGGGCTTCCAGATTGGTGCATCGGGTCTTACTGTTGAGAAGATTGGCACTACCGAGTTCGTTTATCCTGAGGCTGTTGAGCTTACAGGTGCTGACCTGGATGCAATCTTGACAAATCGTACTTACGATGACTATCTTATGTATGCAACCGTTACAGGTACACTCTCTGTTAGTGGCAACTACTACAACTTCAATGTTGATGGTGCAACCGCTACACAGGGTAGCTTCTACGGTTTGACTGACGACCAGAAGGCTTTGCTCTCTGACGGAGAGACTGTAACTCTTTACGGTTACTTCTCATCTATCTCTGGTGGTAAGTTTATTAACTTCATCGCAACACATATCAACGAGGCTCCTGAGGCTGCAGAGAACGTAGTTTACACCTCTGCTTTCGAGGGTATCGCTGACGGTGATGCTGTTGAGGCTTACGGTTACATCTCTGCTGTATCGGCTCAGGGTCCTATCTTCACCGATAACTCAGGCTCAATCCTTCTCTACAAGACCTCTGGCTATGAGGTAGGTGATAAGGTAGCGTTGAGCGGTACTATCGGCTCATACAACAAGGGCTTCCAGATTGGTGCAACAGGTCTTACTATCGCTAAGGTTGGTACAGTTAAGACTACTCCTTACTACGGCACAGCTGTAGAGCTTACAGGTGCAGGTATGGATGAGTTGCTTACCTCTCGTACCGAGAACGGTTTGGCTATCTACGCTTCAATGACAGGTACTGCTGCTGTTAGTGGTAACTTCATCAACTTCAATGTTGATGGTGCTAATACTGCTGTTGGTAGCATCTACGGTGCAACCGACAACGTTAAGGAGGTTTTGACCGACGGTTTGCAGTGCACTGTATACGGTTACTTCTGCTCTATCTCTGTTAGCGGTGGTGCTCCTAAGTATGTAAATATCATCGTTACAGGTGTTGACGCAGGTGAGGGTATCGTGGCAACTCGTGCTTCAATCAAGATTGATGCAAGCGAGAAGCTCTACGCTTACCTCAAGTGGAACGGCTCAGCATTTGAGAAGAGCGACGTATTGGCTGTTCAGCCAGCTGACTACAAAGCTATGGGTCAGAATTATGGTAACTTCACTAACCCAGACCAGGATAAGTATCTCCCACAGTTCCTTGCACAGGCATTCCCTTATGCACAGGAGGGCGACGTTAAGAACGTAGCATTCCGTTGCTATGCAGGTGGTGCTACCTCTTGGAAGGTTGACGAGTACGTAAGCAATGGTCAGGCTTGGGTGAAGACTATCTACTTCGAGGATAAGACCGACCAGTTCCGTAAGGCTGAGGGCGTTTGGAATATCGACCGTACTTTGGAGTTGGACTTCACCAACACTTCAAGTGCCGAGACTAAGGCGTTCTATCAGTATTGTGTAAACTGGGTATATGACAACAAGGATGTGCCTATGGGTGCTCCTGCACGTGATAACGCTGGTGTTATCGTATCTACCGACATCGTTACTATCGATGGTGCTAAGCCAGCAGGTAGCTATTGGGTATCTAACTACGGTAACAACGAGTTCTACACAGGTGCATCGGCATACTACGGCAATATGGACTGGCGTCCATCAGCTGTTAAGGGTGGTTTCGCTGCTGCAGGCTTGGGTAGCCTCTCTGATGACGAGATTTTGGCTGCTCTGAAGCAGAATACCGCTGAGGTATTTGCCGAGGTACTCCACTACGTATATCCTACAATGACACCTGAGGAGTACAAGAAGGTTGTCATCAAGGTTTACGCTTACGGTCCTAACAAGAACTACTCATTCGATTTCGCTGTTGTTGGCGAGGGTCAGTTTGAGTATGTAGTAGACTCTATTACCGAGTTGTAGTAGTAGAAGCTCTCTAACAAGGCTCTTTCGGCATCTGCCTTGACCTCGGAATCCTCATTTACGCCAAGTAAACTGCGGTTCCTCGGTCTGCGAGCAGCTTCAAAATAGCTCTTGTTATAGAACTTCTCAAATCAATAAAGGAGGGTGTTCCGCTATTGGAACTCCCTCCTTTTTCTATCTTCGCAAGCCTTGAACTCCCACTATTAGACACATTCTATGGGAAGCATAATGAGGGGTGTTGGATTGTCCAACGCCCCTCTTTCTTTGTTTACTCTCAGCCTTCAAAATAGCTCTTGTTATAGAACTTCTCAAATCAATCAAGGAGGGTGTTCCGCAATGGAACATCCTCCTTTTTTCTATCTTTGCTTATTCTCCCAGCTAAAAGGTGCAAACTCCGCCTTGGGGTCTCGCCACGATGGGCGACGCATAGCATATATTATATAAGGTATCACGACCACCACGATACAGCCTATGATAAGCACTCCGTACCATACGCGACTGCTGCCCGTAGCAATCTGACTTGGTGGGATGAAGCTCAGAACAAATGCCATCAGCGAGCCTAAGAAACCTACCGAGCCAATGAGCCACATCAAGCCGTTGCCACCCTTGCCTAAGCGGAAGGGGCGTGGAGCATTGGGGAGCTTGTATCGCAGACGTATCGCTGCGGCAAACATCAGCAGATACATTATCAGGTACAATAGTATGGTCAGCTGCGAGAGTATCTGGTAGAACGCCTGCACCGAGGGCATAACAACGAAGAGCAGCGAGAGAAGTGTCACTATAGCTCCCTGCACCAGCAGGATGTTGCGTTGCACGCCGCGACGGTTGGTGCGTTGGAAGAATGGAGGCAGATAGCCTGCCTTGCCCACTGTGAAGATACCCTTCGAAGGTCCTGCCACCCACGTCAGCACACCTGCCAGCACGCCGAAGGTCAACGCGATGGCTATCACGGGCGAAGCCCAATGCAGGTGAAAGTGTGTGAAGTAGTTGTCGAAGCCGATAAGCAGCGACTGCGTGAGCGAGATATCCTTGGCAGGGATTATGAAGCCTAAGGCAAACGTGCCGAGGATAAATATCGCCACCGTCATCAGCGAGCCTATCAGGATAGCCTTCGGATAGTTTCGCGACGGGTTTTTCACATCCATCACGTGCACACCCATCATCTCCATACCGGCGTAGAAGAGGAAGATACTACTCGCTAAGACCAGATTGTCCAGTTTCGTGAGGTCGGGGAAGAATCCCTGCTTCATATTCATCTGGTTCTCACCTCCTGTCGAGATGTAGACTATGCCTAAGATGATGAGTATCGCTGCGGGTATTATCGTGCCTATCATACCGCCCCACTTGCTTATCTTACCTACCCAGCTCAAGCCTCGCAGAGCTATCCACGTCGCCACCCAATAGATGGCAAGCACCACCACGAGCGAGAAGAGCTTGTTGGAGGCGAGTGACGCATCTGTCGCGGAGTCCATACCAATAAATGCGATAGATACTGCACCGAACGTCAGCACCGTAGGATACCATATTGTAGACTCAATCCACTGCAGCCATATCGCCAGGAAGCCTGTCCTCGCACCGAATGCTTCACCCACCCAGCGAAAGACTCCGCCCTGCTTGTCGGAGAACATCGCCGCTAATTCGGCAGCCACCATAGCTGTCGGGATGAGGAAGACGATGGCGGCAAAGAGGTAGTAGAATGCCGACGATAGCCCATATACCGCCTCGGAGGTCAGTCCTCGGAGGCTCACCACCGCCGTCACGTTCATTATCGCGAGAGTCATCACGCTGAGCTTGAAGCCCAGCGTGATGTTTTTCTTGTTCTGTTCCATCGTATGTCAGCCTTTTAGTGGGTGTATACCTTGCCCTTGTGTGGCTCCTTGTGCTGACACTTGAGTCGCGACGGTGTCGGATACTCTAACTGCTCCAGCTCGGCTACGGCGGCAGCCATATCCTTCAAAAGCATATCTGCCACGTCGCGTGAGGTGTCACGGCGGACCACTATTCGCATCACCACCATCTGCTCGATGTTCTTCGGCATAGTGTATGCCGGTACCATCCATCCACTCTGCTTGAGCTTGTCCTGCAGGTCGAAGAGTGTCCATTTCGCCTTGGCATCGTACTCTGCCTTGAGTGACCAGATGAACAGCGGGTTGTCTAACTCCTTAGCGTAGCACTCAAACTGTGGCATCTTGGCTATCTCCGAGTGGCAGTAACGTGCCACCTCCATCGTCTGCTGCTGTATGCGTGTGTAGCCCTCCATACCGAGATGGATGAAGTTGTAGTATTGAGCAAGGATTTGTGCCGCAGGGCGTGAGAAGTTCAATCCCACCTGTGTGATATTAGCTCCTAAGTAGTTGACGCTGAACGCCATCTCACGAGGCATATACTTCTTGTCCTTCCATACCACCCATCCCAAACCGGGGTATACCAAGCCGTACTTGTGTCCCGATGTCGATATCGAGAGCACCCATTTCAGACGGAAGTCCCACTTATGCTCGGGCTTGAGGAAGGGTAGGATGAAGCCTCCCGAGGCGGCATCGACGTGGATAGGTATCTCATAGCCCGTCTTGGCGTTGTAAACCTCGAGAGCTGCGTCGAGAGCCTCCACATCATCGTTCATTCCTGTCCACGTAACGCCCTGGATAGGCACTACGCAGATGGTGTTCTCGTCGCACATCGCAATAGCCTCCTCGATGTCGAGCGTTGGGTGTTCTGCGGTGAGAGGCACCGTGCGTAGCTCTATCTGCCACAGCTGGCAGAACTTCTCCCACACCACCTGATAGCCGCTGCTAATGATGAGGTTGGGCTTGTCGTAGGGCTTGCCTTGTGCCTTGCGACGCTCACGCCAGCGAAGCCACGCAGCTACGCCACCCAGCATACACGCCTCCGATGAGCCTATGCCGACAGCTCCCGCCTTCCACTCTGCCTTCTCGGGCGAGTTCCACAGGTTGGCAACCATATTAAGACATCTGCCACAGATGACCGCCACACGCGGATACTCCGTCTCGTCGATGTAGTTCACCGCCACCGCCTCGTTCACGAGTCGTGTCGCATATTCGTCCATATATGTAGTGACGAATGTCGCTAAGTTGAGGCGTGGCTGTGTCTGTGGCATCATCTCGTCACGGATAAGACGGTAAGCAGCCTTCGCCGAGGTCTGATGTTCTGGTATTCGCTCCGTGGGAGCAGGCTGTGTCGCTGACGAGCAGCATTTAGGAGCATTACAACACTCCTTTTTCTCTGTTGACTGTTCCATAATCTACAAATTTTAGGGATTTACGCCCCTAAAAAGTCCATAAACTATGCCATTCTCTCATCTGCTCTTTGCACCATTCTTTTTTTCTTCTTACCTTTGGTGTTGCATTGGGTGAATTAGTGCCTGATGGTGTGTGATATGAGATTACTTCTGCTTACGATAGTTGTTTTGTGTATGGTGGGCTGCGGCGAGCAGACTGCTGTATCGTGCCGTAAGGCGTCAGCCCCCGAGCGTCAGGCGTGGGATAACGAGCGACACCCCCTCTATGGCGATGTCGAGAGCATCACGACGGTGCTCCACCACTATGAGGTGGACTATATGGGCGAGCGTGCCGAGATGGTCGACACCATACAGCAAGCCTTTTTCAATGAGCGTGGCGATATGTGCCGCCGAGAGCTTGCTGCACGCGAGGAGCGTGTCACATACGATGGCGAGGGCAGAGTGCTCTGCATCGCCACCTACGATGTCGATGGCGTGAAGCTCTCCTCGCGAGAGTTTATCTTTGGCGAGGATGGAGCGTTGCTATGCGAGCAGACCAGGGATGCTGACGACGTTGTGCAGATATCACTTCGTAATGTATATAATACTGAGCATCAGCTTGTTCGTCAGGATGAGGTGGATGCCGAAGGGCGTGTCGTCGGCGAGCGTCATAACACCTATGTCGGCTCTCGTCTTATTGAGAGTGAGGGCTACTATTTAGGCTCTTTGGCGGGTAGTGTCGCCTACCGTTACGATGCCGATGGCAACATTAGCGAGCAGAGCTATTTTATGGGCGATGGTACGTCGGGCGGTCGTCGCACCTATACCTACGATGCTGCGGGTAATGTGTTGACAGAGAGCCTCTTTGAGGGCAGTGGTACAACTCCTACTATGAGCTATCTCTATCGCTACGATGAGCAGGGTAACCGCACCGAGTGGCATCATCTCTACCCCAATGCTGAGGGCGTTATGCAGCTTCACGAATACTATCGCTACAGCTACGATAGCCACCATAATGTCATCCTCACCGAGTCGTTCTTCTCCTTCGAGCCAGGCAGGATGCCCTCTGCCGCCCAACCCGACTCCCGCCTCGAGGTCCACATCCGCTACCGTAACTAATAGACTTTGGTTGTCATCGTTTTCTCGCACTTTGTTATTTTGTAATAAAGTGTTATCTTTGTATTGAGGAATTGTATCCATTTGAGATTTTAGGTTATGGCAACTATTCGACTTACTAAAGAATTTACCTTCGAGGCAGCCCACTTTCTGGAGGACTACGATGGCGTGTGCAGTCAGCTGCACGGACACTCCTATCGCCTCTATGTCACCGTGCGTGGCATACCTTCGGATGATGAGCTCGACCCCAAAAATGGTATGGTCATCGACTTCGGCTACCTCAAGCAGCTCGTCAACGATGCTATCATCTCGGAGTTTGACCACTCGCTCATTATGCAGCGTAGCGAGCGTTCAACAGCTCTGGAGCAGCTGCTCAGCGAGGAGTTTAGTCGTATCGTTGTCCTGCCCTACCGTCCCACAACCGAGAACCTCCTTGCCGACTTCGCAGAACGTCTGTTAGAGGTACTCCCCGATGATGTGGAGATATATTCGCTGAGATTGCACGAGACGGGGGCTTCTTATGCCGAATGGTATGCTTCCGACAATATTTGAGGTTTTTAGCGGTGTATTTTCCTTTTGGGCTCTCGGCGGTAGGTCCACTACAGCCTTCGACCACAAAAGAAAAATCCCCTCGCTAAAATTCCTCAAATAACGGATGGGGGAATGGTGCGGAATCTTTCCTTTGGGCATTTGGCAGTAGGTCCACTACAGCCTTCGACCACAAAAGAAAAATCTCCGCACTGAAAAGAGAATAAACCTTAATGTAACCAAGTAGTATGAGAAATGTTTTGGTGATATTGACAACCGCAATTATGGCGATATTTGTCGTTGGTTGTGGAGCAACATCGGATGTTGTGAGTCGAGGTGAAGCTCCTCAGAGGCAGGGTTATGAGCTTGAGGTTCCGTTATATGGCGATGTTGAGAGTCTCACCATTCGTCACATCCAGTATGTGCCAGGTAGCGATGCTGCGTGTGGTAGACTCTTTTTGAGTGTCGAGTATAAGTTCAACAGTCGCGGTGATGCGACGCAGATAGCGGAGTATGACGCCGACGGTAAGATAATGAGCAGAGTAACCTATGACTATGACGCCGAAGGCAACCTCACGCAACAGGCGTGGTATAATTCTGCTGGTAAGATGACCCAAAACAAGCAATGCACCTACGTCGATAGCAGGCTCATCAGCGAGCTGTGGCTCTCTGGTGGTAGCAGCCGTACCCATCGACGCGACTACGAATACGATGACCGAGGAAACCGTACTCGCGAGCGTTGGTACAATGGCGATGTGCTCGATACGGATCTTTGCATAAAGTACGACACTGCGGGCAATATGATTGAGCGAGCATCGCACAAAGCCGATGGTAGCCGAGGCGACAGAATCACCTTCACCTACAATTCGGCAGGAGACAAGACGGGCGAGGTTTTCTATCGCCCAGATGGTGAGGTTGCACACGAGTATGCCTACAAGTATGATGCTGAAGGTCGAAACATTGAGTTTACTCGTGTAGATGCGGCAGCTGGCAAGCAGGTTATCACCTACGACGGTGCTGGACACAAGACGGAGGTTGTGAACTACAGCGGCGATGGATGCAAGAGGGCGAGCGAAGTTTATGAATATGACTCAGCAGGTGATATGGTCGAGTGGAAGAGTTATGATGGGGCGGGCAATATCACCTGGCGACGTACCTACCAATATGACTCTATGGGCAACGAGACGCTCGCCGAGTTCTACTCAGCCGATTCGCCGAAGCCTATAACTGCCACCCGAAAGGAGATTGTTTACCGATAAGCACCCCCACCTTCTACCTTTAGGAGGTTGACTAATAATAGAAATTTTGAACTAAACGAGTGAAACGAGTTTTTCTTATCGACGCTTATGCGTTGGTCTTCAAATACTACTACGCATTTATCGGTCGTCCGATGCGTAACCGCGAGGGTATGAACACATCCATACTCTTCGGCTTTGCTAAGTTTTTGCGTGACATACAGCGTCGCGAGAAGCCCGATATGCTGGGTGTGGCGTTGGATCCCAAGGGGGGCTCGTTCCGCTCGCAGCTATATGCCGACTACAAGGCTAACCGCCCCGACACCCCCGAGGATATCATCGCCTCGCACCCCTACCTGCGTCGTCTGATACAGGCTATGCGTATCCCTCTCTACGAGATTGAGGGCTTCGAGGCTGACGATGTCATCGGAACATTGGCATTCAAGGGTGCCGAGCAGGGCTATGAGGTATATATGGTCACTCCTGACAAGGACTACGGTCAGCTGGTGGGCGAGCGTCGTAAGATATACAAGCAGCGAGGTGACGATGTGGAGATTGTCGACAGTGAGGCTATATGCTCAAAATATGGCATATCGGATCCTCTTCTGGTGCGTGATATCTTGGCTATCTGGGGCGATGCGTCGGATAACATACCGGGCGTGCCGGGCATAGGCGAGAAGGGAGCTTCGAAGCTCGTTGCCGAGTGGGGCACGTGTGAGGATATACTCGCCAATGTAGCCTCTATCAAGGGCAAACAGGGAGAGAAGATTGCCGCCTGGGGCGAGAAGTTGCTCCTGGCAAAGGAGCTCACAACCATACGCACCGACGTGCCCGTGGAGTTCGATGCCGAGGCGTTGTCTATCTGTCCGCCTGACTACGATGCTCTGCGTCAGCTCTACACCGAGCTCAACTTCACCTCTATGCTACGCGAGATAGAGGAGCAGCAGCGTCGTTCGGCAGCAGAGCCACAGCAGGAGCTCTCGCCCTGTTGCAGGGAGCGTGCCGCGTTGCAGCAGTCGGAGGTGGCTCAGCAGCCACAGCAGGGAGATCTGTTTGCAGCCTTTGCTCCACAGCTGCAGCCATCACAGCCACAGCCTGCTCCACAACCACAAGTTGCCGAGTCGGTGGAGGCAGATGTCGCTGCGGCGGTCAGCTACGAAACCATAGCCGACACCCCTCACACCTACCACCTTGTGCAGAGTGTTGAGCAGCTGCAGTCGTTGGTAAATTTGCTCAGTGGCGAGAAGGAGTTCTGCTTCGACACCGAGACTACGGGCTTCGACATATTTGCGGATAGTGTCGTGGGCATATCGTTTGCCGTAAAGCCCTTCGAGGCGTGGTATGTAGCCTTCACTGCGGAGCATAGCGAGGCATTTGCCTCTATGCTGCGTCCGCTCTTTGAAAATCCAGCCATCACGAAGGTGGCACAAAATATGAAGTTTGACCTTTTGGTCCTGCGTCGTCTGGGTATCGAGGTGCGAGGTCGAAAGATTGACACGATGATTCTCCACTATCTGTTGGATGCCGAGTCGCGACACAATATGAACTATCTTGCGGAGCGATATCTCAACTATTCGCCTATCGCTATCGAGACTCTCATAGGCAAGGGCACCAAGCAGCTCACTATGGACAGGATAGCCCCCGAGGTGGTTAAGGAGTACGCTGCCGAGGATGTCGACGTTACGTTACGTCTGAAGCAGGTGCTGTGGCAGCAGGTGTGCGAGGCGGGCTTCGAGGAGTTGTATACCCGCATCGAGGAGCCTATGATTCAGGTCTTGGCAGATATGGAGTACGAGGGTGTGAAGATTGACTGCGACCACTTAGCACGCTATGGTGTCGAGCTCTCGGCAACACTTACCGACTTAGAGCAGCAGATACGCGGGGAGGCTGATGAGCCTACGCTCAACGTCAACTCGGCACGTCAGCTGGGCGAGGTGCTCTTCGCCAAGTTGCGTATCACCGACAAGCCCAAGATGACCAAGACCAAGCAGTATAGCACCGATGAGGAGTACCTTCAGGGCTTTGCCCACTCACATCCTATCGTGGCAAAGGTGCTGGAGTACCGAGGTGTGAAGAAACTGCTCTCGACATATGTGGAGGCTCTGCCGTTGCTGGTCAATCGTGTGTCGGGACGTATACACACCTCTTATAACCAGGCTGTTACCGCTACGGGACGCCTCTCATCGACCAACCCTAACCTGCAGAACATCCCCGTCAGGGATGCTATGGGACGTCGCATACGCGAGGCTTTCATCCCTTCGGATGATGAGCATCTGCTGCTCTCGGCTGACTATTCGCAGGTGGAGTTGCGACTGATGGCACACCTGAGTGGCGATGAGTCGCTCATCGAGGCTTTCCGTCGTGGCGAGGATATCCACGCAGCCACTGCGGCGAAGATTTTCCACCGCACCCTCGCGGAGGTGAGCACCGAGGAGCGTCGCCGTGCCAAGACTGCCAACTTCGGCATCATCTATGGCATCTCGGCTTTTGGCTTGAGCCAGCGATTGGATATACCACGCAGCGAGGCTCGGGCACTCATCGAGGGCTACTTCGAGAGCTACCCGAAGGTGAAGGAGTATATGGAGCGTGTGGTGCTGGAGGCTCGTGAGACGGGAGCTGTTACGACGCTCTTTGGTCGCAAGCGTTACCTTGCCGACATCCTCTCCCGCAACGCTGTTGTGCGAGGTGTGGCAGAGCGAAATGCTATCAATGCCCCTATCCAGGGCACTGCTGCCGATGTAATGAAGCTGGCTATGGTCGACATACACCGCCGCTTTGCCGCCGAGGGC
>JAEIGA010013895.1_pt1 | contig 12241 bp, 7 predicted proteins | sample 9270691 | NCBI WGS metagenome assembly JAEIGA01 (sample SAMN17057246, study PRJNA624740) | gut metagenome | biome: biome; isolation source: fecal sample | host: Bos grunniens | place: China: Xizang | collected 2019
AATGAGTGAATTTGGTGGTTATGACCACGATGATGGTTCAACTCAAGTTAGATTAACTGGTTCGAAATATCGCATCATGACAAGTTCTGAAAAGGCACTTGTTGGTTACACTGATAGTGGTAAGGCAATCTACTTGAAACCAAACATCCTTTTGGGTTACGCTAAGGGCGGTGTAAGTGACGATGATAGTCGTCCTGTTGAATTGCTATCATTCAATGATGGTAATCCTAATAGCAAAGCTTATATTGAGATTTCTAGCGTCATTTCTACCACGAGAACAACTGTACCATATACAGAAGGTTTAACATTAAGCTTGTACAACCTTGAAGTAGATGGAGTAAGTGGTGAAAACTTCTCATGGAGCAGCAAAGATAAGGCTGCAAATGGTATTCATACAAAAATTACTACTGGCAAGTTCGAATTGCCTAACGCTGTATATCAATTGGTATTAGATGTTCCTGGTACAGGCTACCATAGATATGAAAACGAGCAAGACAAAAATAGCTCGAAGAAGATTTATGATGGTACAGGAATCAATGCTCAAAATATCACAACAGTAGATGGTAGCTGGATTAATAGTCCGTCAGCATATGAACAAGAAATTCTTGCAAAAGAAAGTGAAATTGTAATTCAAGAGAGACAAACCGTTTCAATTGAAGCATATGTAAAGGGCTATATAGCAGCAAACAAAAAGACGGCAGCCAATGGTAATGGATATATGGACTACAAGGGTTCATACACGGTTAGTAATTTCTCAGATGCAGCAATTCAAAGATTTGGAACTGGTGCATATTATGACTCTGTTTACACAGTTGCATTAAGAAACTTGGCTACTATTCAACTGGGCTCTATTAAAGAGGTAAGAACAAGTAATGCGAATGGACGTATTACAAAGGACTCAACAGAATATGTAACCGTTTACAGACAAACAAATAATTCAACTAGTGCAGAATTCAGCGTTAATACAATTCCAAATAATCAGGCCCAAGCAAATGGACTTGACTTTGATAATGTTATTCTCGAGCTTTACAATCTAACTACGATTGTTGATGTAAGAACTGGCAAGGTCATCCCAGCTCTTAATAGCGTTACTGGTACTAAGGCCAACGCATCTCCTATTGGTAGATATAGAGTTGGATCGGATGGATATGTTAAGATTGACAAGTTAAGTTCTGGTAAAATTGATAATCCTTTCCCAGAAGTGACAACAAATCAATCATATGTTCCAGCAGCAAGCGCATTAATGTATCAGCAAAGCCTACAAACATTAGGTAAGGGCGAGATTTCATCTAATGAACTACCAAATGGTGTTTATTACATTAAGGTTCTTTATTATGATGAAAACACTCAAACGGAAAAGGCTTTGGGAGAGAATATCCTCTTTGATACAGCGTGGTCCGCGTCTCGTTATACGGAAAAAGACATTTCACATGACTCATTGCACTTGGTTCAAATTCCGAGTGATGAAGATGGTGTTTATGAAATTCATATTGCGCCAGACCTTCCAAACTCAATCACAGACAGTTTGAGATATGACCCTGATGATGTGATTGGAACCAAAAATCAAATTTTGATCGGAGACGAACTTGATATTACAAAAGTTCTTCCAAGCACGCAAGCGTATACCGATTTCACACGAGCATTGCAATGGATTGATAAACACGCAGATGATTATAGTTATCGAATTTTCGAAATGATTAACAATGATAGCTCTGATGATACACCTGACGACTATAATGTTAATACGGAAATTGTTGACAACCTGCCTACAACATTCGCAATGTATATCAATCATAATGTTATTCCTGAGGCACATGTCGAGTATCATTATTACACTCAGTACTTCTATGAAGTAACAAAGGCTGAATTTGATTCCGCAAGTACGGCTGAAAAGAAAACTAATTATAGAGTTTACGCCGACGATTCGGATACAATGCATTATTATAAAAAGTTCACGTCAAACGAGATGTTAAACACATTTGCATTTAACTCAGATTCCGCTGGATACATTAGATATTTTGAGGGTGGATATGAAATCGATGCAAATAAACCCGTTACAGGCGCTGTTTATAATATTGATTGGCTCAGCAAACGCATGGCGACATCATCCGTCGAAGGCACATATAGAATTTTGATTGAAATTGATGTTGAGAAAACAACATATAACTGGATTACAGATACATCCTCAACAGATCATTTAAATCGAAATGTCGGAACAATTAAAATCAAGAATAGACAATTGTTTGATCTTGATTAATACAATAAAAAAGAGCACTCGTAAGAGTGCTCTTATTTTATTTAACCGTAGTTTAATTCCCACGATTCAGAAGTCCAGTTTTTATCCCAAATTAACAAAACATTATAAACTGTTCCGTTTTGGTCCACATATCGACCGAAGCCGAATCGAACTCCAGTTTTGTTAATCATGATATTAAAGTGCCCGCTAGAATTTTTCCAACCATTAAAAGCATCTAGTACTGTATTTCTACCATGAGAAATACATTCAGATGCGCCAGTGCGAGTACCAGTATCGTGACTATAACTAGTGGCAATTTCCTTAGCTCTGATGTTTGCTAATTCAGTTAATTTGGCGTCATAAACAAGCTCTACCTTGTCTTTGACAACATTATAATAACCTGGATTGTCATTTTTGTACTGTTGACGAAGTTCGTTAACATAGCCAAGCATCAACTTGCTCTGTTCCTCAGCACTATATTTAGACCAAATGTCACCTTCGCTACCTTGTTTAATGAGATGACAAGTGCTGCAAATTTTACACATCCAGTCAGTTTTGTGCTGATAAGAGGCGATGTTCTCAACAAATAATGTTCTATTATTTTGAACAACCTCTGCATAAGCTTCGCTACAAGTCTTATTTACATATGTGTGTTGACCTGTTGCAGGAATTACAGTTGTTTTTACTGTGGTATTACAAACACCACAAACTTCCTTCTTACTACCGTCTGTTCCACAGGTAGCAGCAACTGTTTCAGCTTTAATATTTTTATGCCCCGTTGCCGAGGTCTTATTGTCGGTGTAATAATGTCCACATGCCGAGCATGTATGTGTTGTATATCCGCTGTTAGTACAGGTAGGAGCTACAACTGAATCTTTGTATTTGTGTCCAAGTGCGCTTTTTTCGTTACCAGTGTAACTATGATTGCAAACACTACAAGTATAAGTGGTATAGCCCTTGTTTGTACAAGTAGCAGCTGTCACTTTGCTTTTGTAATTGTGACCAGTTGCATTCACATTTTCGTCATAATACGTTTTACCACATTTGCAAGTGTTCTTTGTGTACCCAGGGGTGGTACAAGTAGGCTTTACGACGGTTTTCGAGTAATTATGGGCCGTCTTCCCAATTGTTTCTGTATAACTCGCTCCACATGAGCAAGTGAAAGTTTTAACTCCATCAGATTCACAAGTGGCCGCCTTGGTTACAGATGAGTTATATTGGTGGGTATGGCCTTTAATAATTTTCGGAATATCTCTTTCTTCCGACTTGTCGCAATTTTTGCACTTTCTAGATTCTTTTCCAACGGCGGTTTCAGTAGCCGCTTTTATCTCTTTCCATTCGCCGTATTGATGTCCCTTCGCTAGAACTGTATTATCAGTGTACTTAGTTCCGCATTCACAAGAATAGGTTGTAAAACCATCTTTATCGCAAGTAGGGGAGGTAACTACCTTTTTATAGGTGTGAGCGTGTTGAGTATTATCGCCACTCTCATTTGTAGTTTCTCCATTTTCATTCTCAGTAATGTTTTCACTACCAGTAGGAGGAACATCATTTGTCTCATCACCAGTTGGTTGAGTTTCAACAAATTTATCTTCCGTTTCCTTATTTTGTTCTTGTTGAGTTGTAGATGCAGTTTGATTTACATCTTTCACATTTTCTTTGTCAGGACCTTTGCAGGCGGAAAAAGATAAAATCATGATTAGAACCGACAACATGATTAATAACTTTTTCATAATTTATCTTACTCCTTTAATAAAATTTAATCCTTATGGATCTGTAAATATTATAGATTAAAACCACCTAAAGCTACGGGTAAAACACACTTTTACATAAAAAGAGGGGAGAGCCATCTCTTCTATATTAAAAATATAATGTAAACAGAAAGGGTAGGTATCAATATGGGACTTTTAGATTTATCAACCAGTGCTTCTTCGAAAAAGCACGTGGATCTAAATGATGCTAGATATCAATTAGTAGATAAATTAAAAAATAACGATAAAAAGAATATTAGACCGACATTTACTCTTTATGATAACAAAGAAATTGGAAAAGTCACCACAAAAGAAATTTCTGCCGCATATGATTTGTCAGATAAAAAATTACCAATGGGCGAATTAATGAATAAGATGGTAGATATGGTTGTTGACTTGGAAGATGGCGTTTTACATAGTGAAAAAGACTGTATCTACGCTTGGAAATATTCAGTTGCTATCATGGCTATGTACGAAGATAAAATTAATAACAAACGTCAAAGTACACTTGTGTCTTTTGACAATGGATTAAAAAATCTTCTTTTAACAAGCCAAGAATTCGCTTCACACTATCCTGGTAGATACACAAGCCGAACAAACTTCTTTGATGCAAAGGTAAAAGATCAGCTTATTCTTGATATTATTGAAATTTTCAGACACGCAGCCGTGCCAAAGTTGCACGAATTGGCTATTGAAAAAAGTAAGATTATCGCAGAAAGACACGATAATCCAACTTTAAATAAAATTATTCAATGGGCAATTGATAATTATAAATGTACAGTCGACTCGTATTTTGATGTAAAGGTCGACCCTGACACACAATTATACTATTCTCTTAATACTGTTATTTTACATCTTAAAAACGGATATGACATGTCAATTGTTGGTTTTGTTGGAACTGACCATGATGATAAATTTGCAATTTCTGTGTTCAACACAAATGATGCAAACATGGAAAAACATGATGACAAACTCGGCAAAGGCGATATTCAAGGCGTTTTAGATGAAATTGCAGAATTAGAAGCTGTAAGCCCAATGCATAAGATCCTGCAGGTTGAGAAAAAGAGAAAAGAAGAACTTAACGCTCAACTTGAATATTTAAGAACAATTAGACCTATGGTTAAAGCAGAATTGCTTGCTTTACCAGTTGCCGAAAAGGTAGTAGGTACTGATTATCTTTGGGCTTGTGAAAGAAATAGAAATGCATATGGTGAGTTACCAGAAGGATTTACGTTCGATGATTTACAAATTCCAGAGGTAACAGCATCTCGTCATGATTTGTTTGAAGAAGAAATCGTGACTGGCTTAACAAATCTCGATGAAGAAAAACCAATCATCGAAGAGCCTGCGGTAACACCTGTTGTAGCGCCAGTTGAAGTTGTTGAGGAACCTGTTGCACAGGTTGTCGAAACACCTGAAGTGGAAACTCCTAAGGAAGTTGTGGAAGAGGTTAAACCAGTGGAAGAAAAGGCAGCAGAGCCTGCAATCAATCCCGCTGACTTGTTTGCAGAAAACAAGCCTGTTGAGACTCCTAAAAAGGACAATGTTGATAGCTTGTTTGAAACAACAACACCTAAAACTCAACCAACTCCTAAGAAAGAAAAGAAAGAACAGGCCGCACCTGTCTTTGAAACACCACCTCCTGTGTTTGCGACAAAACCAACAACAAAAGACACATTTAACTCTGCAGCCATCTTATTGCCTGGTGTTGTCATTAATGATGACGATGACGACGATGATGATGTTCCAAATTACACAGGGTCTGCAGTACAAGCTGAAAAACCAGTTGAACTGCCTCAGATGACGTGGTTAAAGCCAGAAACAAATGCACCAGCATCTGAACCAAAACCAGCTAGCGAACCTAAAAAGGAAGAAGATGCGACTGTAATGCCAACACTCGCAGGTATCGGAATAGAACCTGTTGAGGCAGAGGTTGAACCTGTGGTGGAAAAAGAAAAACCTCAGGCTAAACCAAAAGACGATGAGGATGAAATCCTTACGCCAGACTTGATGTTTGATGATATCGATTCTCTATTCCAATAAGTTTTTAGAAAGGATATTGTTTTATGGATTATCAATTAAATATTTATCCGTCTAGTGAAATTGAGATGAAAAACCTCAAGTCGGAAAACACTCACAAGCATATTAAGATGATTTGTGATAACAAGTTGTCTGTTATGTATAAAAAGAGTTTTGACGCAGCGGTTCTAAAATATAATGAAAGAGTTACATCTGGTAAATTAATCGATAACTATTTAAAATCGATTTCAGAAAGTAATATCCCTGAAATTTATAGATTGTCAATTGTTATTCGCTATGAGCCTGTTAAGGTAGAAGAAGGGGAAGCTGTTAATAAGGCTTTCGCAGAATTTAAAAAGAAATTGGACGAAGATAACAAGCTTGTTATTGTTTCAGCATACACAACTGCTCAGAACGAATATAAAACTCTTGAAATATTTTTCTATCCTGTGTGTGAAGGATTCGTCACTGGACTGGAAGTAAGAAGTGACTTAATCGGTATAGTGAAACAAATAGAAGGCATAGATAGCGCTAAGGAAATCAATATTATCCAAGCGATGCCTCTCTTTGTTAAATATATTGAAGGAATTTTTAACGAAATAAATAATGGCCAATTCTTATCGCAAGAGGAATTGGAAGAAATGGCGCGCAAACAAGATATTAACGATCCTCTTATTTTACACGCCATTGCTATTAACACTTTAAAAACACAAATGAACGAGATGGACGCATTGTCGCGTGAATCTCAAGATATTGAAGATGCTGTTGAGCGTGAAAAAAATAGAATCAAAAATGATTTTGAATTTGTAGCGATTAAAGAGAAGGAAATTCTAGCTGCCGAAGAGGCTCGTTTAGAAGCAGAACGTCAGTTAGAACTCGAAAGACAACGCATCAGAGAAGAGCAAAGAATCCGAGAAGCTCAGCGCAGAGAAGAAGAAAGACTCATGGAAGAGTCTAGACGTCTTGAAGCAAAGAGATTTGCAGAACAAGCTAAGCGCAATATTGAAATGCACAACCAAATGGCAAAACAGGTTGCTCCTGCCGTTGTCGAGGTTGAGCAGCGCAGAACGATTGAAGATGCTGCATATTTTAATGAGCTTATCGAAAGACATATTAAATGGCAAGAATATCATAATGTAACCAAAGAAACCAACTATAACAAGATTTCTCGCTCCGCTATGACGGATCCTCGCAGATTAAGTCTTGTGAATGTTGATTTTATTGGATTAGAAATGTCGTTACCTTTGTTGGTTGGTGTATCGTTTAAAAATTGTACATTTACTGACTGCGTAGTAACTGCTGACATTTATTCTTCATCTTTTGAGTCTTGTCGTTTTATTAATACACAACTACCTGATACAAGACTTACAAAATGTGCAATGAGTGGATTAGCACTCGACAGAACAAGATTTGATGGTATTGCGTTATCCGTAACGGCTATCATGAAAACAAGTTTCAGCAATTGCATTTTCTCAAAAGTTGATAGTAAATTTAAAAACAGCTATACAAAGTGCAATTTCGAAAACTCTCAATTCGATGAATGCAATTTTAGAAAGAGTAGTTTCGCTGATTGCAATTTTGAATATGCTCAGTTTGTTAACTCTGACATGAGAGAAACAGTATTCCAGTCTTGTAAAACAGGCAACATCGAGAATATCGATAGTTTATTTAGAGGCTCGAATCTCGAAATCCAATCATAAACACAAAAGACTCGCCCAGTGGGCGAGTCTTTCTCTTTTTCTCTATTTCTCTCTTTGCTCTTTCAAAATTTCCAGCGTCTTTTCATCCAATTCTCCGTCATAAAACTTTTCAAGAACTTGGCGGAAAATGCTATCTGCGTTGACACAATAAAATAGCGTCATGGATGACTTTAATTTTAAACAATCTGGGAATCCAAAAATCTCTTCAGCGCTGATATTAGGCAATTGCAATAGTGCTTCACAAATTTCAAACATTCTAACTGAAAGCTTAGGGTGATTGAGATATTCCTCAGCTTCATTCAAATCTTTGATTGCATAGAATTCTGCTGTTGGACTAAATCCTAGCCCTTGTATTTGTGGAAAAACATACCACATCCAATGACTCTCTTTCTTTCCTTGTTTTACTTCGTACAAAGCCTCTTGATAGCTATGCCTTTGGGCCTCTATAAATCTTTCTAATCCCATGTTTCTCCACCTTTCTTAATAGTAAATATTAATTGTTTTTAATTCGTGAGGGCAATTTTTCATATTAAAATAAGAATAGTCTTTTCCGTTGTTTATATCAAAAAACGTAATATCATAATATTCCACCGTGCCATCAGAATAAGTCACTTTATTCCAAGCATGCTTATCACCAAGTGCATTACCAATACAAACGTCATTCTTAATGCCAATGGCCTGACAATATTGCATAAATAACACCGCATAAGAATTACAAACACCGCGCCCTTGTAATGCGTTTTCAACATCATGGTATCCTTTTGTATATGAAATTGTGTTTGCAATATGTTCCGCAATATATTTAACCTTTTCCGCTTCGGAACCATCTTGAATCGTACGTAAATTTTCCTTAATTAACGCTAGATTTTTCTGTCTAATTGTATCATATTCCTGCATTTTATCAATGTGTAAGATAATCTCAGCATATTCATTTCCCATGATGCGGAAATCAAAACAAAGGTCTCTAATCTCTGTATTTATATTGCCGTAATATAGATAGAAAAACGAACACACATTCAAATAATTTTCGTAAGAAGGAATCGTGTCTAATCGAATCGGTTGGGTCTCAACGTTATTTTTATCACACCTTTGATATTCTTTTAAAATCATATTAATGATATCGATTTCATATTGAGAAAAACTAGTATACGATATTTTTTCTGAATAATTATCAGGATTAATATATCTTACTACTGGTTTTTGAGGAGCGACAGTAGGCTCTTCTTGTTTTTCAGTAATAATTACCTCCTCAACATCTTGCTCTTCGTGCGAAGAATTATCCGTATTAACAGATTCAAGAGTTTGTTCGTCTTGAGGTTTCAATGTGTTATCGTCATCTTGCGATATATTTGCATTATCCTTAACATCTGTTTCTATTGAATGGCTTGCATTATCTAGCTCATTATCATAAACGATATGATCGTAAGTGTAAGCAATAGTATTTGTTCCATAGTACAGAGCAATCATTGTTGCTATTAATGTAAATACCAATATCTTTTTTAACATCACGTCTCCATATATATAAAAATAGACAACCGAGATGAACTCGATTGTCTATTCGTTTTTACTTAGATTTTACAGATTCAGTGACAAGTTCGTTTTTATAAACTCCACCAAATCTATTATATGTAACGTTGAATACCTGGCCGATTTCAGCCTTCATATATTCTTCTTCGTTTACATGTTGTTTTGAGTCATCATTGAACTTAAGATAGAAGTCAGTAGTTTTCCATGTATCTCTCTCTTTTTCTTTCAATGTGTAATCCGTAGAAAAATAAGGTTTCTTATCATGTTCTGATGTTTTGTAAGTATCTTTCAAGAACCATTTTGGAATCGTGTAATAATATTTCGTTTGGTAAATCGGCTCGTCTCGATAGACTGGTTCTTCCACAGTCTCTGTATAATATTCCGTCTTATAGACGGGTATCCGATTTACATGCTCAGTAAATGTACCATTACCGTTATCTTGGTATGAAACCTGTTCATCATAATGCGAAAATACTTCTCGTGATTTTTGAACCGTTTTTGTTTCATAATGATCTAAAACTTGCCGATATCCGCTAATTTCTTCCGACGTTCGTATTAACGTAGCATCAGCAGGTAGGGACCATCCACTCTCTTCAACTATACGTTCCTCTTCAACATTAACAGCACATTCCCACCATTGGTCAGTGAGCTCTACTGTTTTCTGTAGAGGCCATAACATAAAGGTCAAAAACGAAACAACCAATAGAACAACGGCTGTCGTAGCCAATGTGCGGGGATTAAAAATACGCTTTAACAAAGAGGGTTTCTTGGAAGAAGCAGATGTGTCTTCAAAAATACTCTTAATATCATCAGCAGTTGTATTTACATCGTCTTGACGTTTGTTAAGTTTTCTCTCAACCTCTTCAATGTATTTTTGTTTTCTTTCCAGCGCTTCTTCTTTTGTTTCAATTTTTGGAATTGGAGTTGCTGGTGTTTCATCAACTAATTCTTGTGGAATATAATTATCCTCACCCAAGGTTGGTGCATATTTTTGCTCCAAGTCTTCTCCTAAATATTCCTCTTCGGCTTCACTACGGTCCGCATGACAGTTTTGACATTTATTATCTCCGTAGTTATTTAAATAGCCGCAATAAAGACATAGCCACTCCTTATGTTCGCCATCGCATTCCTCTACCTTAATACCTGCTCGATTTAATTCAGATTCGGTCAAAACGTCTGACTGAGCTACAGTAGAAGGGGAAGAACCTTTCATATAATATTTTGTATCTTTACGTTTACCGCTGCTGCATTTTGGACAAATATCCACAAGACCATCAATGCCCGTTGTACCACAATACGGACAGTCCCAATATCCACGAATAATCCGCTTAGACAAAATACATCCCACCAATCTTTAATAATCTATTTAAGATCATTATAGTTTAGTGGTAATTTTTTGGTAGGGCGAGATATAAAAAAGAAGACCCGAAGGTCTTCTTGAATATTATAAAAATGATAAAATATTGATTTTACCAAGTAAGTTGACGATATAGCTGTCTAATACAAATCCAAATGGGATGCTTGAACCTGGTATAGCCATTAATTTTGGTAATATATTGTAAATCAATAAGCTGGCAATAAATACAATAACCACACCTTCTACGGCGCCAATACCCGCTCCGAGTAACTTATTAGCTCCACGCAGTAATGGCATTTGGAAAAATCCATTGACTGCTGCAATAATAATTCTTACCAATACAGACATAGCTGCAAATAAAACAATAAAGGCCATAACTCGTGAAATCTTTTGAGAAAGGGGAGCGGTTACTTCTTGAACAGCACCTTCTTTATCTTCGGTCATTGTTTTTGCTTTTTCAACAACTTCATCTATTTTCTCGTTTTTAATACCAAGTTTATCTCCAACAGCCTTAAATTCTTCTGCCTTTGTAGAAAGAGCGTTGAGAAAATCATCGTTTGACACCTCGTCAATATTTATTTGCAAAGTGGAAATAGTCTGTTTAGAAACATAATCAGCCATATAATTATCATTAATATAGTTTGTTACTGGCGTTAAAAACATTAAAGTGCACAGAGCAGCCAATATCATGGAAGCGATACCTGCAAGTGCATTAATCAATCCTTGTTTGTATCCAGTCCACACATTATAAGCGATAATTAATACTAAAATTACATCTACAATTATAGCCATATTTCAATCCTTCTTATATAAGTATTTCTCTTGTAATATAGAAGTTTGTACACTCCTTGGAGGGGCGAATTCTGCTATAGTAATAACAAGAAAGAATTAAGGAGAAATAATTTTGAGAGCTACACGAAATGACCAAGTCTTCACACCGCCACACATCGTTTCAAAAATGTTAGATGATATTGGATATAAGGGAGAAGCAATATTAAATAAAACAATCTTCGAACCATCTTTTGGAGAAGGTGCATTTTTGTTTGAAATTGTTAATAGAATTTTAACTTATGGATACGAGCACCATTATACGCAAGATGATTATGTAGCCGCTTTTAATAATGTTTATGGCATTGAAAAAGATGAGGCGTTATTTAATAAAACAAAAGAAAATTTATTCATGTGTCTTTTGGAGCGGGGAATTTTATATGACTGGCCAAATTTAATATGTGCAGACTCAACTACATATAAATTTGATAAAAAATTTGACTTCTGTGTCGGTAATCCGCCTTTCGCGCGCATTCATTCGTTAAGTCAAGAAGAGAGAAACCGTATTGAAACATCTTATAGATTTGGACAAGGTAATACAGATTTATATATAATCTTTTTTGAAGTCGGTTTAAACTCATTAAAAGAAGATGGAAAGCTTTGTTACATTACGCCAAACTCGTATTTGAAGAATTCTTCTCAAAAACAATTTAGAAAATATCTAGCAGATAAAAAGATGGTCAAATCTATCACAGACTATGGCTCTTATCAAGTGTTTGACGGAATATCTACATATACAGCAATATCTTTATTTGATTTATCTGAATCACATAATAAAACTGAATATGTTGCAATGAATTCGTCGTCAAAGCGTTCTTTTAAG
>JAEIGA010013896.1_pt1 | contig 12241 bp, 13 predicted proteins | sample 9270691 | NCBI WGS metagenome assembly JAEIGA01 (sample SAMN17057246, study PRJNA624740) | gut metagenome | biome: biome; isolation source: fecal sample | host: Bos grunniens | place: China: Xizang | collected 2019
CAAAAGACCATTTTTCTTAGCCTCTCTTACTGCTCCGATAACATAAGGAGTAGTACCTGAAGCTGCAATACCAACAACAGTATCGTTAGGTGTAGGACGATATGGAGCCATATCATTCCAACCACCTTCAAGGCTATCCTCAGCATCCTCTACAGCTTTTCTGATAGCGCCGTCACCACCTGCGATAAGGCCAATAACCAAATCAAATGGTGCACCGTATGTAGGAGGGATTTCAGATGCATCCAGGATACCGAGACGACCGCTGGTACCAGCACCAAGATAGAAAAGGCGACCACCTTTTTTCATTCTCTCCACGATACCTTCTACCAATTCAGTAATCTGAGGGATACATTTTTCCACTGCCAATGGAACATTTCTATCCTCTTTGTTCATGTTTTCGAGAATCTCTCTCGTTGGCATTTTATCCAAGTCCTTGTAATTGGAAGCTTGTTCAGTAACTTTTGTAATCATATTATATCTCTTCTTTATGATATTCAACTAGGCCATCAATAGGGCTCTTGATAATTTTACCCACTTTCATACCCTGTGCAGCAGCACTCTCCTCGATAATAGGGCGATAGTAGTAAGCAATCGAACCTACGAAATTCACATCATTGTTCTGATAATCGTAGTGAACGATATTGCGTTTGAAGAACTCATCAAAACTGCTGCGAAGCAGATTGTGAATATATGGATGCTCCTTAAATTCATTCAGGAATGGAGAGAATGAGGCCAAGAAACGGCTAGGCAAGCTCTCTCTGTATACTTTTTGTACAATAGCCATATAATCCAAACCATATCTCTCAACAAACACCTCTTCAATCTCTTTTGGAAGAAGGCCTTTGATAAAATCTGAGATAAGACGTTTGCCAAGGTATCCGCCGGAAGCCTCATCACCAAGGATAAAACCACCTGCTCTCACATTTTTAACGATATCCTTACCATCATACATACAAGAGTTTGAACCTGTACCCAAAATACATGCGATACCAGGTTTGTGACCGCAAAGTGCTCTTGCTGCTGCAAGTACATCTGATGCTGCATAGCATACTGACTCAGGGAACACCTCTTTAAAATAGCCTGACAATGCACCGCAAACCTCTGGAGAAACTACACCTGCACCATAGAAATAAATCTCTTTGACGCCATTTCCCAATACAGGAACAAGCTTGGTGTTGAAAATTTCCAGAATCTGCTCTCTGGTCTGAAATACAGGATTGATACCTTCGGTTGAGATCTCGATAACCGAACCATCTTCCTTGATTGCTCTCCAATCCACTTTGGTAGAGCCGCTATCTGCTATAAGTTGCATAAAAGATCTTTATATATTTGTTAATATTAGCAATATGCAAAGTTACAAATTATTTCTATATAACCCCTCTTTTCTCCAGTAATAATATCCATAAATGGCAGAAACTCCATAAAAACCATACAAAAACGCAGTAGGATAGAGATTCTGACGCCAAAACATTATTACACTCAAAATGTTAATCATCACCCATATCCACCACTGGCCGATCCATGAATTGCCCAACCAGTATGTAGCCAGAAGTGAAAGTGATGTAACCAAAGCATCAAGCAATGGCTGCTCAGCATTTGTATAGTCACTGAGACCGAAATAGATCAAAAGGAATAACCCGAATGCCAGCACAGAAGAGACCACTGCAGGGACCAATTTTATCTCATTGATTATTATCTCTTCTCCGGCAGAAATACCGTTTGCATCCTTTTTCCATTTGTAGATGCCATAGATACTCATCAACAGGTAATATATCTGATACGACATGGAGGCATACAAGTGTGATTTTGCAAAGAGATATGTATAAACTATGGCGATAACTATCCCCACGTACCACATCTTATTGCTATGCTTAATCTCATACCAGAGATAAAGGAGGCCTGTCACCAGACCGAATATCTCGATCGCTATATCCATCAGCTATTTGATTTCCTTTAGAGAGACCTTGAACATTCTTGGCCAGTTCTTGCCAGTAAGATATATGGCATCTGCACTCTGATCCCAGGCTATACCGTTCAACACATCTGTATTGGGGCGTCTCATGGCATAAGGGAGGAGATTCCTGCAGTCCACAACACCCTCTACAACACCACTTTTAGGATTGATTATGATAATGGTATCGGTGGTATAGACATTTGCCCATATCTTCCCGTCAATAAATTCAAGTTCGTTGATATAATTGATCTTCTTGCCATTGAGGGTCACCTCTACCGACTTCTGCTCCATAAATGTAAGAGGATCCAAATAATAGATCTTATTTGTACCATCACTCATGATCAAAGAGCTGCCGTCGGTGGTTATCCCCCACCCCTCTCTCGGATTTCTGAGCTCACCTATCTTCTTCAGTGTGGCAATATCATAGACAAAACAGACATTCTCCATCCAGGTAAGGACATACATCCTCCCATCCAACACGCAAGAGCCCTCGACAAAGTATTTTTTATCCACCGAAACATAGTTCAGAACCCTTCCGCTTTTCAAATCCACCTTCCTTATCGATGAAGAGCCATATTGTCCTGTAGATTCATAGAGTTCCCCTTTATGGAAGAAGAGTCCTTGGGTATATGCAGAAGCATCATGATTGTATGACTCCTCCACATGAAGTTTGTAGTTTTTCAGTTTCTGGGCAGAAGCATTATAACTGAATAAACAAAAAATCACCGCCACTGCTAACAAAGCACTGGCGATGATATATTTTGTCTGCTTATTTTTTATCACGCTCTATTATTTTCTATTATCAATGGCCGCTTTCACAAATGCTACAAACAGAGGGTGAGGATTTTCAGGTGTACTCTTGAAATCAGGCATATATTGCACACCGATAAAGAATGGATGTGAAGGGATCTCCACGATCTCCACCAGATTGGTATCAGGGTTAAAACCTGTAGCCACCATTCCGGCACCCTCCAATTGCTCCAAATAAGAGCTGTTAACCTCATATCTGTGATTGTGACGCTCAACTACTTCTGTCTTGCCGTAAATCTTATGAGCCAGAGAACCCTCTTTGATTTGACAAGTGAAACCGCCAAGTCTCATTGTACCACCTTTGATCACTGCAGTCTTTTGTTCTGCCATTAGATCTATGACAGGATGTTTCGCTGTAGGATCCTGCTCAGTGCTCTTCGCCTCTTTAAGACCAAGGACATTTCTTGCAAACTCTACCACTGCCATTTGCATACCAAGTGATATACCGAAATATGGAAGATTGTTCACCCTTGCATAGTTTGCTGCGATAACTTTACCCTCTACACCTCTCTCACCGAAACCTGATGCCACAAGCATACCGTCCATACCTTTAAGCTTCTCAGCAATATTTTCAGCAGTGATGTGCTCGCTCTGGATAGATGTAACTTTCACCTTGCACTCATTCATGGCACCTGCGTGGATAAATGACTCCTGGATAGATTTGTATGCATCCTGAAGCTCAACATATTTTCCGACAAGGGCAATATTGACTGTTGTTTTTGGTTTATAGAATTTGGCAAGGAATGCCTCCCATTTCTCAAGATTTGGTTCAGGAAGACCCTCAAGGCCCAAATGCTCAATAACCACCTCATCAAGTTTCTCCTGTCTCATAAGAAGAGGTACCTCATAGATGGTTTTGGCATCCATTGACTCGATAACTGCATTAGGTCTTACGTTACAGAATAGAGCCACTTTTCTCTTGGCGTCAGATGAGATATGGTGTTCGGTACGGCAAACAATGATATCAGGCTGCAAACCATTCTGCTGAAGAAGTTTCACTGAGTGCTGGGTTGGTTTGGTCTTCAACTCTTTAGCTGCGCTCAGATAAGGAACCAATGTCAAGTGAACCAATAGAACATCATTTTCAGGCAGCTCCCATTGAAGCTGACGTACAGCCTCCACATATGGCAATGACTCAATATCACCAACAGTACCACCAATCTCGGTGATCACTACATCGTAATTTCCGCTCTTGCCAAGAAGAAGCATTCTTCTCTTGATCTCATCGATGATATGGGGAACCACTTGTACAGTTTTACCAAGATATGCACCCTCTCTCTCCTTGTCGATAACGGTACGATATATCTTACCTGTAGTGGTAGTATTTGCTTTTGATGTATGAATATTCAAGAACCTCTCGTAGTGACCAAGGTCAAGGTCTGCCTCAGCACCATCCTCTGTCACATAACACTCACCGTGTTCGTACGGATTCAATGTACCTGGGTCCACATTGATATATGGATCGAATTTCTGAATTGTAACTCTAAGATTTCTGGCTTGAAGGAGTTTTGCAAGAGATGCAGAAATGATACCTTTACCCAATGAAGAGGTAACGCCTCCCGTAACGAATACATATTTTGCTGACATGGTTCTAAATATATTAAGTGTTCTATACGGGGATACAAAATTATGGATTTTTTCTAATTTTGCAATCCGAATTTTCTATTTTTTAATATATGAACAAATACACAAAACATCTTTCGGTTTTAAGCTCTGAGACTGACTGCAATAAGAAAATGAAAGTGTATTCATATCTATGTAATTCACAGGAATTAGCGACTGAACACGCCACAATTCTCGGATTCGGATATGACAGACTTATACAAAACAATTGTGCCTGGGTCCTCTCCAGACTTAAAGTAAAATTTGTCTCGACTCCATGCTGGGAAGACAAATACTCGATTACCACATGGCACAAAGGTATGCAGGCCCTATTCTCCATGAGAGATTTCTATGTGGAAAATGAGAACAATCCGGGCACACCAGCCATCCTTGGGACATCCAGCTGGCTGATAATGGATTTGAACACACGACGTCTCCTCAGGGCAGAACACATACTGGGAGAGGATGTATTCACCCGTGCCCATCAGGAAGATGCCATAGCTGAACCTTGCGGAAAGCTTGTTTTCCCTAAAGAGATGGAAAAGGTCACTTCCCGTCAGGTGGTCTTCTCTGACATTGACATGAACCACCATACCAACAATGCCAAATATATGGAGTGGGCTTTCGACGTACTCCCTGCCGATGTAACCATGAACAGAGAGACAGACGAATTCCAGATCAACTTCAACAAAGAGTCAAAAATAGGCGATACCATCGATTTCTATATGGCCCAGCAGGATGACAACACATATCTTGTCGAGGGCAAGAGAGAGGGTGACACCATTTTCCAAACCATCATAAAATTCAAATAGCATGTACCCTGAAACATACAGAATGGCAATGGTCATTATGGCCATAACAGCCGTTTTTGTCTATATAGCACTACAATACTTCAAGGCCGGATACGGATACCTCAGAACCTCCAAATGGGGTCCGGCTATCCCTAACAGACCGGCATGGATCCTGATGGAGTGTCCAGTTTTCATAGTAATGGTATACCTTATGGTCAAAAACATCGGCAACGCCACCACAGTTCCTGTCATAATGGCCACACTTTTCCTTATCCATTACTTCCAGAGGTCATTCATTTTCCCACTACTTATCAAAGGTAAAAGCAAAATGCCTATTGCCATCATCCTGATGGGTGCCACATTCAACGTTATCAACGGCATCCTCATCGGCCTGTGGCTTTTCCAATACTCCCACTATACACTTGACTGGCTCAAGAGCCCCCAATTTATAATTGGCACACTCATCTTCCTTTTCGGTATGGGCGTCAATCTACACTCCGATTACATCATCAGACATCTCCGCAAACCGGGTGACACCAAACACTATATCCCAAAAGGTGGAATGTTCAAATATGTATCATCTGCCAACTATTACGGAGAGATCACCGAATGGTTCGGGTTCGCCATCCTCACCTGGTCATTGCCTGGGGCCCTTTTCTGCCTTTGGACATTTGCAAACCTCGCACCCCGTGCAAACTCTCTTTACAAGAAATACGAGGAGGAATTTGGAGAGGAATTCACAAAACTGAAACGCAAAAGGGTAATACCTTTTATATATTAATAGAACAATGAGTAAAATTGACCAAAGGGTCTTTACCCCAGGTAAAATAGGCCCTATCGAGATAAAAAACAGAACCATTAGAGCCTCAGCATACGAAGGTATGGCTGACGGGCACACCCCTACCAAAAAACTGATAGATTACCACACCTCTGTAGCAAGAGGTGGCGTAGGAATGACCAGTGTTGCATATGCAGCTGTATCCCAAAGCGGACTCTCATTCCATAGCCAGCTTTGGATGAGGGAAGAGATCATACCCCAGCTTCGCGAATTGACAGACTCAATCCATCAGGGGGGAACCAAAGCATGCGTACAGCTAGGACACTGCGGCAATATGTCCCACAGGAGATATTGCGGATGCCGTCCGGTAGGTGCCTCGGGTGGTTTTAACCTATACTCTCCCACCTTCGTTCACGGATTGGACAAAGATGAGATTCTCCAGATTGTAAAAGACTATGGCAATGCAGTCCGCATCGCCAAGAAGAGCGGCTTCGATGCCGTAGAGATACATGCTGGACACGGATACCTCATATCCCAATTCCTTTCGCCATATACAAACCACCGGAAGGATGAATTCGGCGGCTCACTTGAGAATAGGATGAAATTCATGGATATGGTGATGAAAGAGGTAATGGAGGCAGCTGGAGATGATATCGCAGTTCTGGTCAAAACCAACACCAGAGATGGATTCAAAGGGGGGTTGGAGGTTGATGACTGCATCACAGTTGCAAAACGTCTTCAGGAACTTGGAGCCCACTGCCTCGTATTGAGCGGTGGATTTGTCAGCAGGGCACCAATGTATGTAATGAAGGGCAAAATGCCAATGCGTACACTTTGGGGATATATGCCATGGAAATCACTCTGGTGGCTAAAAATCGGCATTGCCATCGCAGGCAAACTTATGGTGAAGAGTGAACCGTTCCAGGAGGCATTTTTCTATGACGATGCCATCAAGTTCAGAAAAGCACTTGACATGCCATTGGCGTTTGTAGGGGGATTGAATTCAGTAGAATCGATCAATAAAGTGATGGATGCCGGCTTCGATTTCATACAGATGGCAAGACCACTGGTTCACGACCCTGAGTTTGTCAACAAACTTAAAGAGGGAAAAATAACCAAATCTGGTTGCCAGCACGCAAACTACTGCGTAGCACGTATATGGAACTACGACATGCAGTGTCACGAGCACTGCCAGGTGGAAAAATTCCAGAAAAAGGAACTCGAAAGAAATATCCGCAAAGGTTAGTTAAGTCTAACCACGCGGATACCATTTTTAGCGTAGTCAGCGATAGTTTGTCTGTCGATGACTACCTTTTTTTCTTTAAAAGAGGCGTGGATAAACTTCAATTCACCATCCAGCCAGTATGCAAGTGCCACGTGCGCTATATCGAGTCCCTTCACATTTGATCTGAAGCAGATGATATCACCATTCTGAATCCTGGATGCATTCTCCTCGATCTTATCCTGAGGAATATAGAAAAATGGGGCACTCTGGGCGATGGTATTCTCCACATGCGCAATCTCCCTTATCCTGTCAGGACAATCCTTCAGCTGCTTGTAACTGTCCGAATGACTGGACATATACGAAAATTTCTGATCCAGAGGCTCGCCTATTTCAGAGGTAAACTCCCTCATAATACCCCTCTTGCTATTCTGGTTGATCCACTCGGATGTATAGTGGATACGTGAAACATACCCGTCCACCTTACCGTCACGGTATCTCAAATTTCTCACCTGATCGCAATAATCCTCAAAAGAGGGATGATTCTCCTTGGCAGTAATTGCCAATGCAGTACACATCTCCACAAAAAGGATACAATCAGTCTCCCTCATATTTATGGTCAACATTTCAGGTTCATGCTCCAAAGTGGAAGCCACATAAGGTGTACCCAAAAAATGGAGAGCGATCTCGGTAACCAGCTCATTCATTGGCAAATGAGACTTCTCTCTCACATATGTCACAACATCGTAAAATAGTGCAGGATCCTTCTCATCATATCTTACATCATTCTGAGAGAAAGAGATGACGCTACTGCTTAAGAAAATTACTGCTGACAAGATAAAATTTCTGAATGATCCCATATTCTTATGATATTGAAGTTACTAAAAAATAAAGGTGGGACGATAAGCCGAGTTCTGTACCTGTTGCCAGGCCTCTATCATTTATCTAAGCAGCCTACCCCCCGACAACGGACGAGCAATCCTTAAATGTCGGTATATTTGGCCTTGCAGGTCGCAGGAGCATACCCGAATAATGTCGCCATTACCCGCCGTGGGCTCTTACCCCACATTTTCACCCTTACCTCCGAAGAGGCGGTTATTCTCTGTTACACCCCCCATAAGCTTACGCCTATCTGTGCTTTCCACAGTGCGATGCTCTACCCTGTCCGGACTTTCCTCCCCCATCTGACGATGGCAGCGATAGAGTGTCCCACCTGTGCTGCAAAATTATAAATAAATTTCCTATTTTTGCGCTCCCTAAAAAAAGTATATATGGCAAAGAAATTTTTACACATAATCTTCGATATCGACGGAACACTAATAGACACAGAACAAACCAGCATGCTGTCTCTCCAACAAACAGTAAGAGAAAGGCTTAACAAAGAGATTCCTTACGAAGAGCTTGTAAAAGTTTTTGGATTCACTTCAGAAGAGGCTGTAAAACTCATCGGATTCAAGAACCCTGAATCTGACCTGCTCAGATGGGAAGAGTTATATCTGGCAAAACGCTACCTTGCAAAACCATATCCTGGAGTAGACGACCTTCTGCCACACCTCCAAAAAGAGGGATACCAGATGGGGCTTGTCACATCACGCAACAAACTGGAGCTTCAGTCGGACAAAATATTGGAGGGATGGAGTGAATTGGGCTATTTCAACTCAATCATAGGCTCATCTGATACAGAAAGGGCAAAACCATTCCCGGATCCCCTATTTGAATACATGAAGAGACACAATGCAAAACCGGAAGAGTGTATCTTCATAGGTGACACTATCTTCGATGCAAAATGCGCCAAATCTGCAGGTGTCACATTTGCCCTTATAGAATGGAGAAAGCCGGCTAACCCATCCATCAATCAAGAGGCAAAGGATTTAGCCGACTTCATAGTCCACAATACAGAAGATATCCTGTCTATAATCTAGACAGGATATCTTTTTTTACTCCAAGAACAACATCTTAAAATATTGTGCTGTAAGCTTCTCACCAGTAGCTTGCTCTATCATGTCGTTCCATTCGTATCTCATACCTGGCTTGAAGACATACTCCTGAAGCCATGTACCGATCACTTTAGGATTTTGGGTATAGCAGTCATACTTCATATCACCGGTCTTGGTAATATTGGTAACAATAAAATATTGGAACTGAGCTGCCAGCAAAGCACCCAACTGATAATTGTGATAGTAGCAAGGGTATAGTGCAATGTGAATCTTAGAGGCCCAGTCAGGATTGTTTCTACCCTCAGGTCTCTTCATCATCTGATATTTCTCTACGATATCCCACCATAGTTTGTTCAAATCCTGCTCAGGATTGGCATACATCTCTTTCTCGAAGCGATAAACCACTTGTGTCCAGCGGGAGAACACCAATTGTTGCAGTCTGTATGATTTGAAGCAGTCATCCTTGATCTTATTTTTCTCCTCTTCTGAAATGCCGAGGTTCAACTGCATCCACTCAGGGTTACGTGAAAGTCTCTCAAATAGCATTGCCACTGCCTCAGTGGTAAAAGTATGTGCCGCATCTCTAAGGATAAACGGATTCTCAGGACAGTCATGACCCAAAGCGTATACAGCGTGTCCGAATTCGTGAAGCATAGTGCTCATCCAAGACTCGTTCTCAGTAATATTGCATAGCACTCTCACATCACCGTCACCATTGATATCAATACAATATGCGTGCTGGTTCTTCTTCTCCTTCGGATACAAATCGCTGTTCTTCATAATCTTCTCCACATCCATACCCAGGCTCTTGTAGAAATCTGTAGTCAATGCCTCAAGGTTCTGACCTTTATAATATTTGTCAAGATCTACAGGATATAGATTTGGTGCCTCCTGGAAAAATCTGTTCTGATAGTGCCATGGCATCAATTTCTCCTTTGGAAGACCATATCTCTTGGCAAACTTCTCGTCCATCTCATCCTTAAGCTCTGCAAAACCACCTCTGGTCATCTCATCAAGCTCATCAAACAGAGCTGAAATCTCTTCAGGATCCTGACCTGAAAGTTTAAGGCTCATAGTGTGATAATTGTCAAAGCCAAGCTCCTGAGCCACTTTATTCCTCAAGCGGACGATCTCCAGAACATCCTCTGCCACTACCTCACCGATAGCTTTATGAGCTTTCCAAACAGCCTCAAGATCCTTGTTATTGGTCGATTTCTGAAGGATCTCCTCCACTTTATTGTCATTGATAGGTTTCCCTTTATACATTGCCCTGAACTCTGAATACTTCATCTCCAAAGCAGACTCTTTCTCGATGATCAGATTCAGAAGTGCAGTATCAGCCTGATTGCCCAAATATGTATCATATAGCACATCAAGCTCCCTCTTTAGGATAGGATCCTCGACTTTTCCACTCTCCTTGATCTCTTTCAACTGATTGAAAACCTCCTTATTGGAAAAGATCTCGGTCATTTTCATACTTGCCTCAGAATATCTCTGAAAATCTTCAGGGTTACCTGTAATAGAACCATCCCAAGATGCCTCTGCCGCCACAGTACGAAGAGGAATCACCTGCTCTTCCATCTGTTGAATAATTTTTTCTAACTCCATCTCTTTCTTATTTGTGCAGCCGGTAAATATCAGTAATGAGGCTGCAAGTGTAACAGATATTATCTTTTTCATATTCTTGAATATTTATATACAAATATAACATTATCTTTGCTGATATGGAAAATATCAAACCACATTACAATGTTGTAGCAGCAGTAATCACACACGCAGGTAAGACATTCTGTGTCCAACGTGGTAAGACAAAGTATGAGTACACCTCATACAAATATGAATTTCCAGGGGGAAAAATAGAGGCGGGTGAATCTGAAGATCAAGCTCTTGTCAGAGAGATAAAGGAGGAGCTCCTCATCGACATTTCTGCAGACAAAAAGCTTGGCACAGTGCATCACGAATACCCCGATTTTGAGGTGACGCTGCACTTTTGGCAATGCTCCCTATTGAAGGGGGATATAACCCTTACAGAGCATGCCCAAGGGCAATGGCTTACCGCAGAAGAGATGAAAAATTTAGAGTGGGTAGAAGCAGATAAAATATTTATATATGGGAACAATAATAGGTAAAATTCAAGAGAGCAACGGAAGCACCACATACCAGTACCAGACAGATCACGATGTGTGCTCACAAATGATAAACATTACCATAAATGGTGATACAGTTGAAAATGTTCAATACATCGGAGGATGCAGCGGTAACACTCAAGGTATAGCAGCACTTGTAAAAGGTATGAAGTGTGAAGAGGCTATTGAAAGACTTCAAGGTATAAGGTGTGGCCGTAAGAGCACCTCATGTCCAGACCAGCTGGCCAAAGCACTACTCTCTATAAAATAGAGTGCTCTGGGTTATCACCAGATCGAGTTTTCTGTCGAATATTTCGACAGGAACCTCATCTACCATCTGGAAATCGAAACCTAAGCCGGTTAACGGGCACTTCAAGTGCGGTATCAGACGGTCATAAAACCCTTTTCCCCTACCCAGTCTGTTGCACATAGAATCAAATGCAACACCTGGAATCACAGCTAATTGGACATCATCAGGATCTACAGTAACAGCATCTGAAGATGGTTCAGGAATACCTTTATATCCCGGCACTATTTTATCTGGAGAAAACTCCTTCAACACAAGATCATCACCTACCACAAGGGGGAGAACAAGTCTCTTCTTCCCATACCACCTCTCCAGGAAATTTGCTGTCTGCACCTCATCAGGGAGAGCATGATAAATCAGAACTGTTTCAGACACCTTAAATATATCCAGCTCCTCCAGCCTGGACAAAATTGCATCTGACGCTGAATCCTTCCATACAGCATCAACAGATCTTTTCATCTCAGCGATCTGCCTTCTGATATCCCTCTTTCTGTTATAAATATCCATATCCAAATATAGCAACAATCCTTCAAAGATAAAACATCAAAAAAAAAGCCTCCAAGTTTTGCAACTTGAAGGCTTCTAAAGGGCGGCGGCTACCTACTCTCCCACCCGGGTTAGGGCAGTACCATCGGCACAAGTGCGTTTAACTTCTCTGTTCGGAATGGGAAGAGGTTGGTCCACACCGTTATAGCCACCATTATATATATCTGC
>JAEIGA010013897.1_pt1 | contig 12241 bp, 11 predicted proteins | sample 9270691 | NCBI WGS metagenome assembly JAEIGA01 (sample SAMN17057246, study PRJNA624740) | gut metagenome | biome: biome; isolation source: fecal sample | host: Bos grunniens | place: China: Xizang | collected 2019
CTGAAAAAGCTGTTCCGCAAAAAAACACCGGCAGGTAAATAAAATGTGACCCGGCAGAGTTTCCTCTGCCGGGTGTTTTTATTAGACCACTGTTACCGGTCACTGTCCTGTTCGGTTTCTTCTTGGACAATGCGGTTTACATAAAGTTCTTTTCGACATTGGGGGCGGAAGGTAAACCAAAGGAGCACCGCAACGGCGGCTACGCAGCTGATAGCTGCCAGCAGCTGGCTCACCCGGAAGGGTCCCCAGTACAGACTGTCGGTGCGCAGGCCCTCGATAATGGCTCTTCCGAGACCGTACCAAGCGGCGTAGCCCAAGGCGATCTGGCCGTCATACTGCCGTTTTTTGGACAGGAAGTGCAGCAGCACAAAGCCTGCGGCATTCCAAAGGGATTCATAAAGGAAGGTGGGGTGGTGGTATTCCCAGCTTTGCGTCCGGGTGTTGAAAAGGCCCATCCGCAGGAAGCTGTCGGTGGTGCTGCCAAAGGCCTCCCGGTTGAAGAAATTGCCCCAGCGACCGATGGACTGACCGATGAGAAATGCCAGCGCCATCAGATCCAGCACCGCAGTCAGCGGCATTTTCCGTAGCTTGCAGTGGATCACGCCGCAAAGGGCAGCGCCCAGCACCGCGCCGTAAATGGCAAGGCCGCCTTCCCAAATATAGAGAATGGAGATGGGGTTGTCCTTATAGCTGTCCCAAGAGAAAATGCAGTAGTACAGCCGGGCGCAGAGAATGGCAGTGGGTGCCACCCAAAGGACGCCGTCGATGATATCGTCGTTGCGCAGACCGAATTCCTTGCTGCGTTTTAGTCCGTAAAGGACAGCCAGCATCAAACCCAAGCCGATGACGATGCCGTAGTAATAAATTTGGAAAGAGCCGATGGCAATGGACCTTCCGGGATTCATTTCCAATCCCAGTCCGGGGAAAGAAATATTGGTATAACCCATATTAAGCCTCCTTTTGAGAAGGTAGGATCACAGAAAGGCAGCAGCCCTCCCGGGTGATGGCGGTGCGCAGGAAGGAAAGGACTTCTGTTTCCGTCAGTGTATCATAAAGTCGGGGAAAATCCAAGTAGTCAAAACCGGAAAAGTGGTAAGCGCAGATCCGGAAACAGGTGGAGTCGAAGCTGTCAAGGGCTTTGATCCGCCGTCCGATGGCGCTGCGCTTCATCCGGTCAAAGTGGTCGATGCCTTCTTTCAGCAGAACTTCCGTCTGGGCGAAAATGGCTTCCCGGATGACTTCCGGTTGGTGGCTGTCACCGGAAGCGGTGAGCATACTCATCCCCTCTACGGTTTCATAGCCGCCGCCGAAAGAGGCGTCGATGACGCCCTCTTCATAAAGCCGCAGGTACAAAGGTGAGGATTCGCCGAACAGGGCTTCCGCCGCCAAGTCGCCGATGAGCTCCTGCCGGACAGCGGCTTCCCCCTTGCCTAAGGGCGGGCATTTGAAGCCCAGCTGGAACATAGGCATAGCCACATCCATCTTCCGGGAGAGGAATTTTTGGGAAATTTCAAGGGATTCCTGCCAAGTGTCCGTTTTCTCAACAATCTCCCAGGGTTTGCCGGGAAGTACGGCTTCCGCAATGGAAACCACTTCCGCCGGGTCTACATCGCCCACCACACACAAAAGCATATTGTCCGGTCGGTAAAAAGCCTCGTGGCAGGCAGTTAAAATTTCCGGTGTGATCTGCGCAATGGATTCCTTTGTGCCCAAAATAGGCACCCGGATGGGGTGGTTTTCGTACATTGCTCCGGTGAGCTGCTCGAAAACGGCGGTATCCGGCAGGTCGGCGTTCATTTCGATCTCCTGCCCGATGATACCCTGCTCCTTGGCGACACTTTCTTCGGTGAAATAAGGGGTGGAAACGAACTCCAAAAGTAGCTGCAAGCAAGGCGCGAACTGCTCGGTACAGGTAAAATAGTAAGCAGTCATATCATAGCCGGTGAAGGCGTTGACATCTGCGCCCAAGGCGGCAAATTCGCTGCCGATATCCCGCCCGGGCATATCAAAGAGCTTGTGCTCCAAATAATGGGCAACCCCCGCCGGCGCGGAAAAGGCCTTGCCGTCCACAGTAAAATCCGTGTGGATGGCGCCGTAGTCGGTAACGAAATAGCAAAGCTTTTTGGTAAAGCCGGGGCGGGGCACAACGGCCACAGGCAGACCGTTTTTGAGGGTGTGCCAATAGACGGTTTCTTCCAGCCGGGGGTATTTTCGCATTTCCATCATTCTACCCCCTTTAAGAAATAAACGGTTTGCAGCTGCAGGGAAGCGGCAGCTTCCATAACCTGAGAAACGGTGACGCTTTCCGCCTGCGCCCGGTATTCCTCCGGGGACAGGGGTAGTCCGCTGAGGGCGGCGGTGGCATAAAACCGCTCAATAGAACCGGGGGAATCGTGAACGGTGAGCAGGCTGCTGATAAGCGCCTGTTTGGCATTTTCCAGCTCGGCATCTGTGATATTGCCTTGGCGACAGTCTTCCAAAAGCCGCTGAGCCTCTGCTTGTACAGCCTCTAATTTTTCTGTATCTACGCCGGCATAGACCTCCATAATGCCCTTGCTGCCGTGGTAGCCGGAGCCGATCTCATAGCACAGGGATTGCTTTTCCCGCACCTCCATAAAGAGCTTGCTGGTCATACCGCTGCCAAAGACGGTGTTGCACACCTGCATTGCCACAAAGCGGGGGTCCCGGACGGTAATGGGGGAGACATAGGCCATAGCCAGCCGGGCCTGAGAAACTTCCAGCTGCTCCTCCCGGAAAAGGGATTCGCCGCCTGCAAAAGCAGTTTGCGCCGGCAGAGAAATCACCGTGCGGTCAAGCCCTTCGAACAGGGAAGCGACCAAAGAAGCCACCTCATCAGGCGCGTGGCTGCCTACATAAAACAGGTGGATGGGGCTTTCCTGGAGAATTTTTTGATAGTGGACGTAAAGACCTTCTGCCGTGATGGCTGCCACACTTTCTTTGTCGCCCAGACGGGGGATGCCGTAGGAATCGTTCTGACAGGTGGCGCGCATCAGCTGCAAAGAGGCGTAGGTGCGCTTGTCGTTCCGCTCGGATTCCAAAGCGGAAATGAGATTTCGCTTTTCGCTTTCCACATATTCTGCGCGAAATACGCCCTTTTCCAGCGCCGGCTGCCGCAGCAGCTCCCGGAGGAGATCCACCATAGGGGCAAAGACTTTGTCCCCCGTAAGGGCGAATTTATCCTCAATAAAACTGCAGGTAAGACCTGTGGTCTGCAAATCGCCGATGCGGCGCACCAGCGTACCCACCGCTGCGCCGTAAAGATCGTCCAGTCGCAGGGTGATATCCCGCAAATCCGGCGCGTTTTCCGTGCCCCGCAGCAGTACTGCCGGCAGTAGGGCGTTTAAGGCGGCTTCTTCCCGCGCCATGGGACGGATCAATTGAATGCTCAGGCGGCTCTGCTTAAACCGGCTGTCCTGAAAGCAGCGCAGACACACGCCTTCTGCCGGGAAAAATGTTTGGATCATATGAAAACTCCTCGTAATTTACACACTTCCTTATTATATACGAATCTTGCCCAAAAGAAAAGAAGAAACCGAAAAATTTACGGAAAGTTGGTTGTCATTTTCCCGGTTTTGCGGTACAATGGAGAAAACACCGTCAAGGAGACTTCTATGCAATGGTTGGAGATCACCGTCCCCACTGCTCCCGGGGGCATTGAGGATGTGGCCGCGGCGCTGACTGCCGGCGGCTTTGCGGATCTGGTTTTGGAGGATCAGGGAGAATTAGAGTCTTTTCTGGAACAAAACCGGGCCTGCTGGGATTATATAGATGAAGAATTACAGGCGCATTTGCAGGGGCTTTCCTGCATCAAGCTGTATTTAGAGGATACGGATACCGAAGGTCTTGCCTGCTTGCAGAAATTGCTGGAGGGGCTGAAAGCCAAGGACAAAGAAAATAAGCTGGGCTCTTTGCGCTTTTCCGCTGTACCTTTGGCCCAGACCGACTGGGAGGAAAGCTGGAAGGACAACTACCCCCCCCAGGAAGTGGGGAAACGCTTAGTGGTGCTGCCCTACTGGAATCAGGAAGCCGCAGGCGACCGACTGCCGGTGATTTTGGACCCGGGGCTGACCTTTGGCACCGGCGCCCATCCCACCACCCAAATGGTGATGGAGGCTATGGAGGAAACGGTGCAGCCCGGCTGGGATTGTCTGGACTTGGGCAGCGGCAGCGGTATTTTGTCCATTACGGCGCTGCGGTTGGGGGCAGGCTCTGCCATCGGCGTGGATATCGACCCCAAGGCAGAGGATATCGCCCGGGAAAACGCCGCCTATAACGGCTTTTCTGCCCCGGAATTTACAGCCTACACCGGTAGCGTTACCGCGGATAAAACCCTAATGACCCGGCTGAAACAGCGCCGGTACGATCTGGTGCTGGTGAATATCGTGGCGGATGTGATCATCCACCTTGCTCCCACGCTGCCCCAGCTTATGGATGAAAGCAGCAATCTGATCTGCTCCGGCATTTTGGATGTGCGGCTGCCGGAGGTGCGGGCGGCGCTGGAAAGCGCCGGGCTGACGGTCACCCGGCTCCGGGAAAAAGAAGAATGGCGCTGTATCTGCGCCAAAAGGAGAATGGTATGATCCTACCCTACCGAACAAAGCGCGCCATTAAAAAGTCCATAGCGGTTTTGTTGGTTTTGGCGCTGGCAGCCACGTTGGTTTGGTTTTGCTGGCTGCTGTGGCTGGGCAGATTCGTGGTCTACACCCGGCAGGGCGGTGCCCGGCTGGATTTCAGCCTGAACAACCAAAGCCTGTCCGGCAGACCTGCGGTGCGTCCCCCGGCGAAAGAGCCGTTCCCTCTCCATTATTATGAGGGCGCGGAAAATGTAAGCAAAGAGCTGGCTCAGCTTGCAGGCTTCTATGCCGATACCGAGGCCCTCCGGGAGAATATGCAGGAGGTGGTCGCGCAGGTCAAGAAGCTGCCTGCCGGCACGCCGATGATGGTGGATGTGAAAAGCATCACCGGCCGATTCTTCTACTCCTCCTCTGTGGGGGATAAGCGGGATACCATCATCAACACCGCGGAAATGGACGCCCTGATCGAGGAAATGAATGATCGGGATCTTTACACCATCGCCCGGCTGCCTGCTCTGCGGGATTATTTCTACGGCCTGAACCACGTGCCTGACGGCTTACCTACTGCCGGTGGCTATTTGTGGATGGACGAAGAGAACTGCTACTGGCTGAACCCCGCCAGTCAGGGAACCATCACCTACCTGACCCAGATCGTTTCCGAACTGAAGCGCTTGGGCTTTGATGAAGTGGTGTTCTACGATTTTTACTTCCCGGAGACCCAGTCCATCGTATTTAAGGGAGATAAACAGCAGGCGCTGGCCACTGCAGCAAAGACTTTGGTGGCCTCCTGCGCGTCGGAAGCTGAGGGCTTCACGGTTTCCTTTACCGGAAATGCGGATTTCCCCCTGCCCGAGGGCAGAAGCCGGCTGTATATGGAAAATGTCAGCGCCGCCCAATGCGCCGCCATTGCCCAGCAGACCGGTTTGGCAGACCCCAATATCCGGTTGGTGTTCCTTGCAGGGACCCATGACACCCGCTTTAACGACTACGGCGTCCTTCGCCCCATCTCTATGGCAGAATAAAAAACGAGCCTGAAAAGGCTCGTTTTTATTGCAATACACAGGGTGTTGTGCTACAATAAAGACGCTGTGTGGGGAAGCAGGTGGAAGTCCTGCGCGAGCCCGTCGCCGTAAGGCAGCAAAAAGGGAGATTTCTTACCGAATGCCGCAAATTCGGGAAAAGCCATTGGCGTAAGCTGAGAAGGTGAAAGCTCCGGTAAGCCGAGCCGGAATATCCATGCAGCGGTAACCTTCAAAAGCGCCGCGAGTGCCGGTGGAAGGAAATTTGAATAAGGAGATCGATCCTATGAAACACAGTATGTTAAAAAAAGTACTGTCGTTCACCCTGAGTGTAGTGATGATTGCGGCTATGGCACTGGTCATTACCGGATGTAACGACAACAAAGAACCCCAAGCCACTACCACCACGCTGACGGACGGTCAATCGGTGGGACAAGGGGCGCACAAATTCACCTTTACCGTGGTGAATCCCGACGGAACTTCTGTTACCGTTCAGGTCAGCACGGACAAGACGAATTTGGGGGAAGCGCTGCAGGAGCTGGGCATCATTGCCGGCGAGCAGGGGGATTACGGCCTTTATGTAAAGACCGTAAACGGACTTACACTGGACTATGCCAAGGACGGCAAGTACTGGGCGCTGTATGAAGGTGATACCCAGGCAAGCAGCGGCGTAGACGGGGTAACCATTCAGGACGGCGCGTCCTATTCTTTTAAGGCAGAATAAAACGATCGGCTGATCCGGGCAACCGGGTCAGCCGACATTAATTTTTCTTGGCAAGTACGCAAAGATATGTTATACTTGTAGAAAACGGAGAGGGAGGCGTGTATGCGGACAAAAATCAGGCTGAAAAATGCGGTTTTGATCGGCGTTGCAGTGGTGCTGGAATTGGCGCTGCTGCTGACGGTGCTGGTCTTTATGCTCCGCAGCGGGGATACTCCCAATACGGCGCTGAATTCGCCGCCGACCCAAACAGAAGAACCTACTTCCCCAGTGCCCCCCAACAGATTTGGCCCGGAGGATTTCGAAATGCAGGGCGATTATCTTACCTGCCTTACGGGAAAAAGTGAGCTGGGCATTGATGTTTCCAACCATCAGCAGGAGATCGACTGGCCGAAAGTTGCCTCTGCGGGCATCGATTTTGTGATGATCCGGGTGGGCTACCGGGGCTACGGACAGGCGGGCAATATGCTGCCGGATGAAAGCGCCCAAAAGAATTATGAGGGCGCGAAAAACGCCGGACTGAAAGTGGGCGCGTATTTCTTCTCTCAGGCTACAACCGTGGAAGAGGCCAGGGAAGAAGCAGAGTTTATGTTGGAGCTCATCGACACCTGGAAGATCGATATGCCGGTGGTATACGACTGGGAGCGGGTAGACTGGGTGGACTCCTCCCGGACAAAGGAGCTGCCGGTGGAAACGGTCATCGAATGCAGCAAGGCCTTCTGTCAGGAGATCGCCAAGGCAGGCTACCGGCCTATGGTCTACTTCAACTGGAACCTTGCCCACGAGGAAGGGTATCTGGAAGCCTTACTGGGTTATGATACGTGGCTGGCAATGTACGAGTCGGATATGGATTTCCCTTATGAAATCGATATGTGGCAATATACGGATTCCGGCGTTGTGCCCGGGATCTCCACCAGTGTGGACATAAATCTTTATTTTCCTGAATAAAAAGAGCGCTGCCAAGGTTTTTGGCAGCGCTCTTTTTGGGTATAAGGGGAAAGGAAAAGGGGTAGATTTTCTTTAAGGACCCACAATGGTTCCCGGCGCGCCGGTGACAGAAGATAAAACCTCGATGGGAAGCCCGTAGACCTGAGCAATCTCTACGCACCGGTCGTGGAGCACCTGCGCTCCTGAGCGGGCAAGGGACAGCATTTTGTCATAGGACACATAGCCAAACCGGGTGGCGTCGGTGTATTTCCGGGGGTCCCGGTCATAGACTCCGTCCACGTCTGTAAAGATCTGGCAGAGATCAGCCTGCAAAAAAGCTGCCAGCGCCACGGCGGTGGTGTCTGAGCCGCCCCGCCCTAAGGTGGTGATGTTCCCGTGATCGTCTACCCCCTGGAAGCCGGCGACCACCACCACAGTCCCTTTTTCCAACTCCCGGCGGATCCGGTCGCCCCGCAGCTCCAAGATCCGGGCGTTACCGTACACACTGTCGGTTATAATTCCGGCCTGCCAGCCGGCAAGGCTCACTGCGGGAAACCCCAATGCCCCAATGGCCATAGCCATAAGGGTGGCGGAAAGCTGCTCTCCCGTGGCAAGATAGGCGTCCATTTCCCGGGCAGAGCCCCGGCTGTTTATCGTCTTGGCGGCGGTGATCAGGTCGTCGGTGGTATCTCCCTGGGCAGAGACCACCACCACGACCTGTGCTCCCTGCTGTGCAAGCCCCACCACCCGCCGGGCGGCCCGCTGGAGCTTTGCGGCATCTGCCAGAGAAGAACCGCCGTATTTTTGTACGATCAACATTCTGATCACCTCCGACCCATCTTATGAAAAAAGGGGGAAGAAGTGCAAAAAAAGGCGAAAAAAAGAGGCGTGTGAAACACGCCTCTAAGTCGTTAACCTGCCAGGATCTCCGCTTTGATCACGCCGGAGGTGGCATACAGCAGTCGCAGTAGCTCCTCCAGAGGGATGGTCAGGTCCATGGTCTCCGCGGAGATGGTAACAACGGCGCAGCCGTTGGTGGGAACGATGGAGTTGATGGTCATAATGTTGGCCTTGTGCTCAGCGAAAATGGTCAGAATGCTGTTGAGTATACCGGGCTGGTCGTGGAGCAGCAGCTGGAAGGTGATGATCCGACCATTCATCATGTTCTGGAAGGGAAGCACCGCATCCCGGTACTTGTAAAAGGCGCTGCGGCTGATGCCGGTGCGCTTGGTGGCCTCATTAACGGTGGAGACCTGACCGGTGGTCAGCAAGCGTTTGGCTTCTGCGACTTTCAGAAAGACCTCGGGCAAAACAGATGCGTCCACAATGTAGTATTTCGGGTTGGCAGACATAGGCGGCCCTCCGTGATCTTTGGAATGGAATTCCATATTTGCAGTTAGTATAGCATATATTTTATCGATTGGCAATACCGGGAAAGGAGTTTTTCTGTTGATGATTTCCGGCCGCAAGGCGTTAACGCTGCTGGGTGTATTTGTGGCAGCTTGGTTAGGGGTGCGGTATGTGCTGCCGGTGGCGCTACCCTTTTTGTTGGGAGGTGTCGTTGCGCTGGCAGCAGAGCCGGGGGTGCGACTGGCGGTGGGAAAGACCCGGATACCCCGTTCTCTGGCTGCGGGGCTCAGCGTTACCGCTGTGCTGGTGGCGCTATTGGCGCTGCTTTCCGTGCTGGGGGCGTTTTTGGTGCGGGAGCTGGGGACGCTGGTGAATGCACTACCGGATCTGCAGCAGACTGCCACCAATGGCATTACGGTGGTGCAGGATTATTTGGTCAATTTGGCTGACAAAACACCGGAAGGTGTCCGCCCGTTGCTGACGGACACAGTGCTGTCCTTTTTCGATGACGGTACGGCGGTACTGGATCAGGTAACCCAGCGCCTGCCTGGGGTGGTAACAGGGATATTGGGTAAAATTCCCAACAGCATTTTGGGGCTGGGCACAGGCATTTTGGCGGGTTTTATGATCTCTGCCCGTTTGCCAAAGCTGAAAGCCACCCTTTCCCGGCTGATTCCTCAGCAGTGGCAGGAAAAATACCTGCCGGTTCTCGGTCGGGTGCGACAGGTTGTGGGCGGCTGGCTGCTGGCGCAGCTGAAATTGGCGCTGATCACCTATGCCATTGTGACGGTAGGATTTATGCTGATGGGCATTTCCTATGCCCCGGCTTGGGCGGCACTGGTGGCGGTGGTGGATGCCGTACCCTTACTGGGCACCGGCACCATCTTGGTGCCCTGTGCTTTGGTAAGCTTTCTCAGCGGTCTGCCCGGCAGGGCGGTAGCGTATCTGGTACTATACGCCGTGGCGGCGGGGGTGCGGACGGTGCTGGAGCCCCGGCTGGTGGGTCGGCATTTGGGAATCGACCCCTTGCTGACCCTCATTGCCATTTACACAGGCTATCAGTTTTGGGGCTTTTTGGGACTTTTGATCGCGCCTATGCTGGCATCCGCTGCGGTGCAGCTGGCAGAAGGGGGAAATCCCGGAAAAACCGAATAAAAAGCTATTGTGCATCCGGCTCATTTTTGCTATAATGGTAAAAATGATATAATTGGATGTGTTATGCTTTGAAATACGGTATTTGGAATGTAGCGGAATCAAAACAGGAGTCGGTCAACAATCTGGTACGGGCAGGGTATGCTCCACTGGTGGCGATGATTCTGGCTGCCCGGGGAATCCCGGAAGGAAAGGACGCACAGCAATATCTGGACTGCGACGGCGCGATGCCCAGTCCCTTGCTGCTGCGGGATATGGAAAAGGCCGCTCAACGGGTAAAGACTGCCTTGGAGCAGGGCGAAAGAATGGCGGTATTCGGCGACTATGATGTGGACGGCATTACTGCCACGTGCCTGCTGACGGATTTTCTCCGGGAGCAGGGGGGCGATGTGGTGCCCTATATTCCTGGTCGGTTGGAGGAAGGCTACGGCCTGAACCCCATCGCCATCCGACAGCTTTGCAGCGAGGGCGTCCGGTTGATCGTCACGGTGGACTGCGGCATCACTGCCGTGGAGGAAGCGCAGCTTTGCAAGGAACTGGGTATGGAGCTGGTGATCACCGACCACCACGAATGCAAAGAAACCTTGCCGGAGGCGGTGGCGGTGGTAGACCCCCATCGACCGGATTGCACCTACCCCCATAAGAATCTGTCCGGCGTGGGCGTTGCCTTTAAGCTGGCCGCTGCTATCTGCGGCAGTCAGGAGCAGATGCTGCAAGCCTACGGCGATATGGTATGCCTCGGCACGGTGGCAGATGTGATGCTGCTGCAGGGGGAAAACCGCCGGTTTGTGTCCCAGGGCTTGGAAATGCTGAAAAACACTACCCGGCCGGGCCTTGTGGCGCTGATGGCAGAAAGCGGCTGCGAGAAAAGTACCGTCAGCGCTTCTTCGGTGGGCTATATTCTTGCGCCCCGGATCAATGCTGCGGGGCGTATGGGCCAGATCCATCTGGCTATCGACTTGTTTTTGACGAAGGACCCGGCGCAGGCACGGAAGAATGCTGTTGCCCTGTGCGAGCTGAACCGGAAGCGGCAGGCCGTAGAAGCGGAAATCTACGACCAGGCTATGGAGATGCTGCCTACGGGGCAGGTCCCCCAGGCCATTGTGTTGGCGGAGGAAAGCTGGCATCAGGGTGTGGTGGGCATCGTTGCTAGCCGGATCGCCGAGGAGTGCTGCTGCCCTACAATCCTGATTTGTCTGGACGGGGAACACGGCAAAGCCAGTTCCCGGAGCTACGGCGGCTTTAATCTGTTCGCATCCCTTTCCAGCCTGTCTGATCTTCTGGAAAGCTACGGCGGCCACGAGCTGGCGGCAGGGTTTACCATCCGAAAAGAAAATATTCCTGCATTCCGGGAGGCGCTTTGCCGGCAGGCAGAGGCTTTTTCCGGTTGTGATGACGATACCCGGGCGGTGCTGGACACAGATTGCGCGATCCCCCCGGAGCTGTTCACTCTGCCCAATGTGGATTCTTTGCGGCAGTTAGAGCCCTGCGGCAACGGCTGTCCCAAGCCGGTGTTGGTTATGGAGAATATGGTCATTGAGCGGCTGAGTCAGGTGGGCAGCGGACGGCATATGCGCCTGCGGCTGCGAAACGGCGGGTTTGCCTATAACGGTATTTTCTTTTCGGCAACGCCGGAGTCAGCCTCTGTTTGTCAGGGAGAAACCGTGGACGTGGCCTTCGTGCCGCAGATCAATGAATATCGGGGCGAACGATCGGTGCAGATGAATATTTTGGATTTGCGCCCCAGCTGCAAGGCAAGTTGCCAGCCGGATATCCAGCGCTACCGGGCGCTGTGCAGCAGAGCTTTGTCCGCCACGGCGGCAGAACAGCTGTTGCCGGACCGGCAGATTTTGGGCACGGTTTGGCGGTATTTGGCGGCCAGAGGCTCCGATCCTGTGGCAGAGACGCCAATGTGTCTGTGCAGAAAGATCGTTCGTTGGTCGGGAATGCCCCTGTCCTTGGAAAGATTATTGACCTGTCTGGATATTTTTGCTGACGTAGGTCTGCTGGAGCAAAGTCGGATACATAAAAATGTGATCATCCGTATGCGCCCGGGCAGTCAGAAAGCGGATTTAAATCAAAGCGCGACCTTGCAGTACATTCTGCAAGCGAAAGAGAGTTGAGCCTATGGAAAGCTATCAGGAACATTATGACACCATGGCGCGGGCCATACAAAAGCGTATGCCCGGTGCCGATATGGCGCTGATCGACCGGGCGGTGGAATATGCCCGGGAAAAACACAAGGAACAAAAAAGAAAAGACGGCTCTCCCTACATCATCCACCCCCTGGCGGTGGCGGAGATCGTATCGGAAATGGGCCTGGATCAGGACGCGGTACTGGGCGCGCTGCTCCACGACTGCATCGAGGATACCGATGCCTCTTTTGAGGAGATTGCCAAGCTTTTTGGCACTACCTGCGCCGAATTGGTGGAGGGCGTTACAAAGCTGACCCGGGCCAATTTCTCCAGCTCGGAGCA
>JAEIGA010013898.1_pt1 | contig 12240 bp, 22 predicted proteins | sample 9270691 | NCBI WGS metagenome assembly JAEIGA01 (sample SAMN17057246, study PRJNA624740) | gut metagenome | biome: biome; isolation source: fecal sample | host: Bos grunniens | place: China: Xizang | collected 2019
AAATGTGCGATGGGATACAGGGAAAGTCCCGTGTCCACATCCTCGGCAATGTCCGCCCATCGTGTAGCAATGGAGTATCGTACTGTGCCGTTCTCCTTGTACATCTTGTAGACGATGGTGACCATATCGTCAAGCTCGTCCTTGGCAGCTTCCCCGCTCTCCTCGAAGTTGTCATTATCTCCAATGATGACAGCGTCCACCTTGCTCTCGCTCATGCCCTCGGCAAGTGCCAGTTCCACGGCATTGACCACAGGCAGTCTCTTGCGGATCAGGATGTACGGCTGATTCTGGATGTCATCGTCATTCTCGTTGCCGTAGTAGATATCGTTCTTCTTGACGATCTCATGCACAGGCATCATGGTCTCTCGATCAAAATTGATGTAGATGATACCCTCGTCATTGATTGCCGCATCCTTGGTGACTCGTCTGCCCTTGAAGTCCATCTTGTCCTTCTCCCACAGACGGCTGATGTATCCGTTCAACAGGTCACAGTATCGCTCTGCTTCCTTCTGAAACTGTCGGTTCTCGTAGTTCTGCGAGGAATAATGCACAGCGTACAGATTGTCATGGATGACGGATACCTTGTACTTGACAATCGGCTTGATGAAGTTCTTCTGCACAGGCTCGACATCGCCGAGCTTTGCGCCTTCCCACTGATTGCCGTTGTAGAATCGGTAGTTCCTGTCCGTGTCCGTGTAAATGCCTACCCGCCTGTGGTAGTTGCGTCCTTTTTCATACAGCCCCCATATGGGAGTCTCTTTGATTTCGTTCCGATCCATCGGTTATCCCACCTCCTCCTGTCCTCGTCCCGTTCCGTCATAGTTGTCCACGTTGCGCAGAATCGTGTCAATGCGATCCTGCTCCATCTGCGCTTCCTTCCGTGCTTCTGCCTTCCTGTGCGCCTCAAAGGGGTTTACAGACAGCAGTTCAATGGATTCCCCTTTGCTTACCGTCTGTCCCACCTTTGTCCCGATTACCAAGCACACTATGTTCGATATGCACGATATCAGCAGTAACAATATTTCCATGCTTTCACCTGCTTTTTCTTGTAAAAGACCAACACCAGTGCCACCAAAGAAAATGAACACACAGCCTTGATGTCGGTTTTGTGTAGAGATAAATTTCCTTTTCCCACGAAATCGACAAAGGGAACACAATAAAGCCCCTATCAACCAAAAAATGTTTCTGTTTCATACCACCGTAATCTCTCCGCCGTAATCATAGTGTGTCTCCCGCTGTCTCTCTATCGTAAAGTGATGCTGCGGAGGCACGATCACAGGCTCTTCGATAAACACCACCTGTTCCCGGATGTGATGTGCTATGGCAAGTCCCATCATCATGTCATCGTGACCGCCCTGTGGAGCTTCCACACGCCCTTTTTCGTTGCGTATGATTGTCAGTAGCTCCTCAAGCGTATCCTTGTCACAGATGGTCTCACAATGCTCACGGACGATCTCAATGAGCCTCGATATGATCGTAGGTCTTGTGAGCGATGTGGTCTTGAAACCGAATCGCTTCTCCACCTTGCCTGTGTATGTGTCCTGTGCCTCTCGCACATACTGCGCCGGATACCCGAGTCTCTGCAGCTCCATGATCGGATAGCTGTCAAAGTTGGCTTCTATGCCGATCAGAGCATCCTTGTAATACTTGCCGAGACAGTACATCTGCCGTGTGTATTGGTCAGCGTCAAACTGATGCCGCAGTACAGCCACCTGTTCTCCGTTCTTCGCATTGAGAACGTGTCCTGTGAAGTAGTCACTGCCTTCGCCTGCCGTGTCACCGCCGATACAATACTGTGTCCATTCCGGTGTGTTCGGCATCTGGTATATCTTGATGTATCCGTCCCTGTCATTCACCCACTGGATGTTGGTGATCGCCAGTCCGTCATAGTCATAGCGGAAGTATCCCGTCTTGATAGCTCTCGGTATCGTCTCAAGCCGTGCCTGAATCGCCCGTGCATCGAATACAGTCTTGCCGAGGATTCCCCACTTGCCTAGGCAGTACACTTCGTAGGTGTACAGGTCACTGTACTGCAGATCTTCCAGTGCCTTTCTGTCGGCATCTGTTAAAAATTTGTTGTCCTTGTAAGTGGAAAAGCAGACCGTTGCCAGTCCGCTGTCGATGAAATGCTTCTTGATCCAGTGCTGTATGTTGATCGGGTTAAAGGACAGCACCATCTGCTTGTTGGACTTACCGCCACGCAGACGCACCTTGAGCTGATTGACATCGGCTTCCTGCATTTCCGTTGCCTCTTCACACCATATGTCCGTAAGCTCTCCGTTTGCAAAGGTGATGGACTTGATCTTTTCTACATCATCCAGTCCAGCATACGCCACTTCATTTCCAGTGAGCTTGCACACAATGCGCATATCGCTCTCGTTCACCTTGAAGTGTTCTGCCAGATTCCAGTTGGATATAACCTGTTTCAGCAGTGGGAACGTGGACTTGCGGTTTGTATCACCCGTCTGACGCACCACAAGCAGATTGCATCGCCTCGGATGGATCAGCTTGTATATGTATCGCTGTGCTATGTAGTAGCTCTTGCCGCTCGAACCGCCGCCGTAGAATATAAGGTATCGGTCTTCGTTATCCAGATACGGCAGATACACATCGTTGAATACCTTCTTGCTGATTTTGACATTGACATCCATCAGTCATCACTCAGCTCTATGTTGATATTCACAGCGTTTGTGACTTCGGCTTCTACCTTCTGGATGAATCCACCTCGTGACTTCACGATGTTTTCACTTGCTTTCATGCGGGTATTCATATCGATTTCGTTATCATCCACGATAGATGACCACCACTTCTGTATCTCCTCCACGGATTTGATTTCATCAGATCGGATATTTTCCTGATCTTCTTTTATCTCTTCCCCTATAATCCCCATCAAATATCGGGCATTTTTGTCGGCGTATGTCTCGGAATATCCGGCATCTATCATAGCCTTCTTCATGTTCCCGCCGTTCTTCATATAGTTGATTTTCGTCTGTTCTCGTCTGTCCAGTTTCGGCATTCCCCCACATACCCCCTTTCTGATTTAATAGCCATAGGCGGGGATACAACTCCCCGCCCCGGAGGTGGTATTTGATGATGGCCCGAGAGAATGATAAGCGGAGCATCACTGGCTATTTATATGCAAAAAAGCACCATCCCCCGGCGAGGACAGTGCTTTCTTGTTTTTCACTTCTGCATTATACAGTATATACCCGTCACAAGTCACAGTCAACACGAAACAGTCACACCAAGTCACAAATCAAATCTTTTTCAAGAATTTCCCTGTAACATATTGACAAATACACCCAATGAGTGTATAATATATAGTGTCAGGAAACCTATATACAAAAACACAAGGAGAAAGAAAAATGAAATACGTTAACGTAATCCGCAGAATCATGGCAATCGACCATGCGCTCGAAAACCTCAGCGACCACGATGGATTCTACACTACCGACCGATGGGACGAAATCGAAGATCGGCTCTGGGACAAGCGCAAGCAGTTGTCTGATGCACTCAAGGGATACCTCCACTGCCCCGACAGAACGGACAAGGCACTCCGCCACCACTACTACGGACACAGGAAACAAGTACAGCTTGCGTGCAAACTCCTTGGTGCTGACTTCTATAAGGTCAAGAGAGGGTACTAAGATGAACACAATCAAGCAACTCCGCATCAAGTACAACCTCACACAGCAACAACTCGCAGACCTCGCCGGGATTCCGCACCGCACGATCCAAAACTGGGAAGGCGGTCAGCGCAAGTGTCCCGAATATGTGGAACGGCTTCTGGTGTTCTACTTGGAGCATACAATGGAAGAGGGGATAGGTTAAAGCCTGTCCCCTCTTTCTTATTCCCCGTACAATTCTTTCCGGATCTCCTCGCACTCCGCATCATAGTCAAAGCCAATATCCTTGAGCTGTTTCTTGAGCTGCTTGGTGTCCTCACGATTTCCGCAAACCGTGCTTTCGTCTGCCGCCAGATACCGCCGCTTGTACTCATCGTACTTGTACACATAGTCACGGAATAACTGCTTGAGTCTCTTTGCACCGTACCGTGCCTTTGAATCGTGCATAGCCATTAGCCATAGCAGCTCCATGTGTTCCGTCAGTGCTTCAAGCTCGCCCATAGCGTCCTGTCGAGCCTTTCGCATCTGCACTTTCTTACTGTATGCTTTCATATTATTCCTCCTTTGGATGCGGATCAAAACCGATCCGTCTGCAATAAAACCTCACTCTGGATGCACAATGCTGTCTGATTTCGGAGTCCCGGTGAAGCTCGGCTGCATCCTTGGCTTTTCCCCACATGGAGCTTTGCTCCGCTCGTGTCCGGTATCGATTTGCGCCCTCCATAAAATCCGCATATATCAGCCGGAGCGTGTGCAGTGCATCATCTTCAGTTTTCTTCTTCTACTCCCCTTCCATGATTTGCAGGAGATAGTCGATCACCTCGATGGCATCCTCGATATCCTTCTTCTCCTTCTCGGAGCAGTTCGGTTTGTGCAAAGCCTTGTACATCGCAATATCCTTGTTCCTGCTCTGCTTCTTCAGCCAAGCAATAGCGGCTTCGTGTATTATCATGGTGTAGCCTCCTTCCTTTCGCCGTAGCTGCAAAAATGATTTTTATCCTTGACAATTTCATCAAAGGCGCAGTACCCTACTTTGTGTTTCTTACAGTATGGAGTATCGCAGAAGTAATGCTCACAATCCTTGCACCTGACCACCTCCACCACATCGGCGGCGGGAGCATCTTCCATCAGTGACATAGCATCGTCAAACTCACACGCTCGGCATCGCACTCCGTTGTAGCTGTTGCAGTTTCCGCAGTAAATAACACGAATTTGCTCTATCACCGCATCCCGCTCGATATATTCCTTTTCAGCCATTGCTACCTCCCACCATTTTCAGCAGTTCCTGCAAATCGAAGAACCCCTTCGGATTCAGTCCCGTCAATCTGCGGATTCGTTCGATATGATACCCAATCGCTTGCCGGGAATAGTGCAGCCTATCTGCCACAGCATATACCTTCATGTTGCATTCAGGCATAGCTCGTATGATCTGCACATCGATTTCGTTCAGTTCATCCATCGCCTTTCTCCCTATTCAGCAGATTCTGAACGTGCTTCACAGCTCGTCCGTGTACCGTGGTTACCCATGTGTATTCCCGGTTCAGTCTCTCAGCGATGTCGGCAAGGCTGATGTACTGTATGTACCGCATATGCAGTATCCGGTATTCGGTGGGAGAATGCAGTGCCTCCATGATCCGCACCGCATTCTTCTTCTCCGATATCAGCTTCTCCACCGCCGCCGCTATCTCTTCCTCGATCATGATGCAATTGATCACAGCATCTTCCATCTTGGATGTAGTAGTGCTGCTTGACTGCACCCGCTCACCGCCCATGTTTGCCGTGATACTCAGTGCAAGGTCTTTCCATTGTCTCTGTTCGATCAGCTTGTTCTCCACAAGGGCATCGATCATCTCCACCCTTGCAAGGAACACCTGTGCATCGTTAATTTTCTTCAAAAGATCACCCCGTTATAAGTTGTGCGTATGGCAAATCCTCGATGACCAGACAGAAGTCACGCCATTCCTTCAGCTTGTGGTTTCGCCGGGCATGGTAGATGTTCCGCAGTACCTCATAGTTGAGGAATACCGTGCGCTTCTGGTTGTAGGATGTGGGAATGCTCTGGATCATGTCATCCCAATAGTCCAAGTCCTTCGTTTCCAGATAGGCAGCTCTGTCACGGTTCAGATGATCGATGGTAGCCATAAGATTTTCGATTCCGTCCGCAAGCATGCGATCATGGGAGAAATCGTCAAGCACGAATTCCTTGGCGTGTGCCTTGTGCATCGTGGAACAGGAATTTTTCACCACGCCAACGGAGTATGTGTCTGCCTCCTTCCACCAGTACAGGGGAGCGGTGATGTCCATGTACACCGGGATCATCCGCATAAACTTTCTGTGATCCGATCCCGCCAGTGCCAACCGTTCCATCAGGAGCAGATCATCTTCACCTACGATAAAGCAGTGCGGAGCTTCGCCGTTTGCACATTCATCGTCCACATACGATACATAAGAATCCGACTTGTCCCAAGAGTTCATGGGATTCCGCATACCACGGATGATTGCCTTCCAGTGTTCGGGAGACGGAGTCACAATTTTCTCAATCTTGATCATTTTCTTTTTCCTTTCTGTCCCACGGGATGTCATTAAGTTCGGGATGTTTCTGTTCCATCTGAATTGCCCACAAAAGATTCCATGCCGCCGCTACCAGATGCGGTTCGTCTGTCTGTCCGTCCGTATGCTTTGCGAGATGTCGGAAAGCGGAATCGATAAAGGAATGCACCGGGATTCCCTTGTCCACATTATGCTCTCCGTACTTCACAGCACCTCTCTCACAGTGCTTGGACACCTCGATGACCGCCGCCCAAGGGAGCAGATCCATTCGCCCCTTGCCTGCCGCCATGTCCCGCACAGCACCCGTCCCAAACTCACGCCGCTCACCGCTGTCCTTGATTACAGGACTTGCCGGGATACACAAATCCCCTTCACAGCATTCGTTGCACGGGAATTCGCTGTAGTGCCTCTCCGCATGGACGCATTTGACGCACTTGTTGTAGTTGTCTTTCACTTCCTTACTCCAATCCTAAAAGATTTTTCATAGCATCGTAATCGTCCCGCACAGCCTTTCTTCTTCGGCTGCTTCCACCTACCTCAATCGGAAAGCATCTTTCCAGTATCCGGTCATAGATGCGGCGGTTCTCGATGTCTTCCGGATTCTTGATCTTCTCCATTGTCAGGTTCGTTGTGATGATCATCGGCAAACCCGAACGGTATCGGCTGTCGATGATGTTGAATACCTGTTCCTTTGCATACGCCGTGTCTCGTTCGATGCCCAAGTCATCGATCACGAGGAGCTGATAGCTCTGGAAGTTGTCTATGTATTCCTGCTTCTCAAACGTACCCTGTAAGGTGTTCAGAATCCGTGCAAAATTGGTTACAAGCACCGGGTATCCTTGGTCAATCAAGGCATTTGCAATCTCACAGGCGGTGTAGGTTTTCCCCGTGCCTGTGTTGCCGTAGAGAAGCAGTCCCTTACCGCTCTTGCGCAGTTCGCTGAAGTTCTCCACATACCGCTGTGCCGCTTTGGTGATCTGCTCGTTCGTCAGATCATCGTTGGCAAAAGTCCAGTTCCGCATCTCCGCTTCCGGGAATCCCATGCGGCGCATCTCTTTCACCTTTTCCTCAAATTCTCTGCGCTTGTATTCGTTCTCTTCCGCAGCTCGTTTCGCCGCCATGCACTTGCACATACACATCGGTCGGCGAATCGAGCCGAACAGCATCACCTCCGTCTGCTTTCTGGTGTTGCACTTGTGGCAGTAGAGAAGTCCGTCATCGCCGATGTAGTCACCTTCCTCTGCCTTGATAGCCTGTGATGCTCTCGCTTCAAGCGCATCCACCATTACTTTGATATCCATTGTTCTTCACTCCTCAGAATAAGTCATCGAGGCTGTCCTCGTTGGCATTGAAGCAGTACCCGGCATTCTTCTCCTCTGCCGTTCTCCCGAAGGATTTCTTCTGCGTGTTCTTTACCACATTGGCATTCAGATACCCCTCAAACTTCGTACCGAACAGCGTTTCCGGACGGAGAAACTTTTCCCATTCCGTCCCGATCCACTCAGCGCACTTTTTGTCAATCACGGTGCGGAAATCATCTTCCGTGAAACCATCTGCAAACCGTGCATGAATCGCTGTTTTTGTCTTGGCACTGGATGCCCTGTAATTCGTACCCGCTTTCGTGTTCAGATAATCGATAATAGACGCATACGGTATAGTATCTTTATCTTCTTCTATATCTTTATCTATATCTATATCTGTCTCTTGACCGCATTGACTTGTCATTGACTTGTCATTGACAGTCATTGACACATCTTTCGCAGTCGCAAGAGTCTTCCGCTTTTCACGGGATCTCTGTTGTGCGAGTCGGTTGTACTCCTTGATTTCCTTCATCCGGTCAAGACTCTGGTGCTTCTCAAAGTTCACCAGATATATGCCCTTGGTGTCATTGTCGATCATGTTCAAATTGGCGAATGTCTCCATTGCCAACTTGATTGTCATGATTGGCTTGTTCATGATCACAGACAGCATTTCTTCCGTGTAGGGGATGTTTTCGCTGATGTAGATATATCCTCCATCGTTTGTCTTTCCGGCGAGTGCTATCAACTTTATCCATATAACCAGTATCGCATCTCCGTCAGGCATTGCTTGGATGATTTTGATTTTCTCGTCATCGAACATATCAACATTCAGCTTCACCCACTTGACTTCTGCCATCCTTATACCTCCTTTATCCGTATTCCGTGAACATACAGCATCAGTTTTCGTTTGATGATGTAGTCCTTCGTGCGGAAGCCCTTGGTGTCCTCCACCACCTTCCTGCCGTTTTCCATATAAACGAAATCAGCAACATAGGTGCAGGCTCGTTCCACCACCTTGCCGTCCACTCTCTGTGAGGGAATCAGCTCAAACTTGACTTGCCGCTCAAGGTGGGAGATTTGTCCCGCCCGTAGGAGCAGGACAAGCTCTCCATACCGTCTGGCTTCCTTGTGAGAGTCAAATTTCTCCCCGTTCAGAGTCACCGCCCTGTTTTTGTACTTCGGTGCTTTCCGCATCCGCAGTCACCTCCATCCGGGTACGCATTGCCCATGCGAAAAACTGTACAAGGTCGGGGATGTCTTCATATGCGAGAACGATATCTCCGGATTCCGATGACACTGTGACCAAGCGATCATCGTTGCTCAGCTCAATGGTATAGTCACCAATTCCATAAGATTCTTTGAATGGCTTCGGCTCATACTTCGGAATCATCGGCATCTCATCCTTCACTTCCATTTTCTTCCTTTGAGGGGGGGTGTCGGCAAATGCCGCCAGACGCTCCATGTGTCTGTTCTGATTGCCTATGTATCGTCTCACCGTTTGCTCGGATATATCCAGACACCGTGCAATATCGTGATTGCTGAGTCCCTGTTCCCGGAGTTCAAGCATCTCTCCTGCCGTCACATCAATTTTTCTTCTCATTTTTCAACCTCCACAGGTCTTATGTAGTATCGAAGCCACCTCTTCGTGACTCCGTTTGCATCGGTGCGCTTTTCCTCAAGCGTGTTTACTTCGTACATACCGGATCTGCGCATCTCGCTGATACGCTTGGTAGGGCTGTTGATGTACAGTTCCTCAAACGCTTCCCGTACCGTGATACTGCCGTGTTCTGCACAGTAGGCAGCTATTTTCAGTCTCTGTGTTGCGTTATCAATATCTCTCACTCCTTAGAATGGTAATTCCTCGTCATCGCCAAGCTCACGGAAGTTTCCCTCCGGTGCGCTCTGAGACACGTTTGCAGTATCGGCAGTGTTGTTGTTGCCCTCACCGCTTGCACGGCTGTCAAGCAGCTCCACGGTGTCACACACAACTTCATAGCTCACACGGTTGTTTCCGTCCTTGTCCTGCCACTTGCGGGATGTCAGTGATCCTGTCACCGCTACCATGCTTCCTTTCGCTCCGTACTTCGTCAGGTATTCCGCTCCCTGTCTCCATACGTTACATGGGATAAAGTCCGTTGCATCCTTCACACGGGGACGCTTTACCGCAAGGGTAAAGGAGCATACCGAAACGCCGTTCGGAGTGGTCTTCAGCTCAGGCTGTGCCGTGAGTCTTCCGGTCAGAGTGATGTTGTTTGCCATTGTTATATCTCCTTTTTATTTGTATCGATTTTTCCGCATTCATCAACACGGTGGAAATTGTTCGCAAAGTCAATCAATTTTGCAAGCTCCGCTTTGGTATCATCGCTTGCGTTCTTGCTTTTCAGTCCCGCCTTCACGAGATGATACGCAATCTGCGTAAGCTGTCGGTCATCAAAGTGCGCTCCGAGACTGCCGCACCACAGAGGGAGGCAGGAATAGTCGAGATCCGCCTCGCTGAGATCCGCCCATCTGAGATTCGCCCCGCTGAGATCCGCCCTGCTGAGATTCGCCCCGCTGAGATCCGCCCTTCTGAGATCCGCCTCGCTGAGATCCGCCCCGCTGAGATCCGCCCTGCTGAGATTCGCCCCGCTGAGATCCGCCCTTCTGAGATCCGCCTCGCTGAGATCCGCCCCTCTGAGATCCGCCCCTCTGAGATTCGCCTGTTCTCCATTCGGTTCATCATCCAACCACAGCTTGTGCTTCCTCAGAAACTGTTCCAGTTCCTCTTTGGTGATTTTCTTTCCGTTCATGATTTCCTCCGTATTCAAATATAATTTCGTCCGAATATTCCGATAAAATCGTCTGTTGTCCATCCGTAATACTGCATCGCACGTTTCTGCACGATGGCTTGTACCTTACGGTTGAGTTCTGCATTTTTGTGAACGGCATTCTCGCCGAATATATGGCACTTGCTATGGTGTACATACACCTTCAAACCAAACCGTTCAGAGTTCTTCCTGTTCGCTCCACCAAATACATCTAATGGTGGCAGTCCAACGGTTCAAGGTTTGCGTTCATCCCACATACGAAACAGTGTTCGCAATCCGTCTGAATTATTGATTTTGCCACTTTTTCATCACCTCGTTTCTGTAACAAATCGCATCATCGAGTTTCCAAAAACTCTTGTCGATTCCATATCTCGGGATACTCACACGAAAACTCACGCTTCCGCTACGATTAATTCGCTTGCAGACATACTTTTCACCAGTGTTGGAAGGTCTGCTTCTGCTTCTCGGTTTCTTCATGTGTTCAACCGAGTGGTTGACATTATGCTGTTGAGTACACCACTCAAGATTCTCAGCACTGTTGTTGTGCGTGTTATAATCCTTGTGGTTGACGTGGTTTTCGTTTTCAGATCGTTCAAGAAAGGCATCCGCAACAAGTCTGTGAACATAGTGATTCTTCGTCTTTCTTCTGTTGTGCAGACCAACAACCAAGTACCCGTTTCCGTTGTCAAACGGATTCAAAATCATGCCGTGTACTATTCTTGTTGATCCGCTTTTGTGATTCACCACTCTGCGGTCAATGCTTCGCACTCTCCCTCGATCACTAACTTGGTACATCCCCTCGTACCCTCGGATATCTCTCCATACTTCCATCATTTATCCCTCCCACAGGCTCTTGAGTCTTGCGATCTGTTCAGGAGTCATCGTCTGTATTCCAAGCTCCTCCGCATCGCTCACGATGCCGTCAAGGAATATGCTCATCTCACGGGAATCAAACTCGCTCGATCCTTTGTACACCTTGTAATGCTTGAACAGCTTGCCGTTCAGTTTGCTTTCCCCGGCTTCCTCGCAATACTTCACATATTCCCCAATCGGGATGTGTGCGAGAACGCTGATGATCTCGCTCTGACCGTACCGCTTCAGCATCTCAAGGTATACCTCATCCTTGCTTGTGCGGCATACGTTGGCAATCTCGGTCAGCAGCTTCCATGCGTATGCGTTCGCATTCAGAGACCGCTTCTCCCGGTACTTGTCAATCCTCACGGACAGTTTCTCTGCTTCGTGCAGATCATCGTACAGATTCTTCGCTGCCTCATCCTCGTTGACCGTCAGCATGAGCGTGACACGCCGAGTCCCGAAGTCCTGCGAGAGTCCTTGGATCTTGCCCGTCAGTTCGTACATCACTTCTTCTCCTGCCAGACGAACGCCCGAACATTCTTCGTTACGTTCCACACGGCAAGGGCTGTGATGCGCTTGTCCTCGATGAGGATCTTCTCGACCACAAACTTGTCATAGCATTTGCCGCCGTTGATGTCGCACTTGTCAGCGGGAATCCAGATGAACGGAGCGGTGTACAGCTCTCTTCCAATCCCCCAATTGAAGCAGGCTCTCTTGAAGCTGTCGGATGCTTCGCCCTTCTGCGCTTCGGTGTTGCTCTCCACGCCGCAGTCGGATTTCCACACCCACGATTCGCTCTCCGACACATCAATGCCAACACGGCAGAACAGATTGCCCTTGCACTCATAGTGTTCTCTCTGCCAATTCTCTGCGCCTACGGTCTCGTCAAGGATGTTCATGTCCACACGGGCATCCTTGTACAGCAGAAGTACCAGACCGTTCTGCTTGACGCTCTGCACACGGCACTCGATCTCGTTGGCTGTTAAGTCTCTGAATTTAATCATTTTCTCCCCCAATTTAATCATTTTCCTTATCTTTGATTTCAAGCGGACAGTGACTGCCCACATACTTATGCGGATATTCGCTGACTTCCATAGTCAG
>JAEIGA010013899.1_pt1 | contig 12240 bp, 12 predicted proteins | sample 9270691 | NCBI WGS metagenome assembly JAEIGA01 (sample SAMN17057246, study PRJNA624740) | gut metagenome | biome: biome; isolation source: fecal sample | host: Bos grunniens | place: China: Xizang | collected 2019
CCATGAACCACGACAAGCGATACCTTGAGAAACGCGGATGTGAGCTCAAGAGGTTCATGTATCACCTGCGAGGGCTTCTGGCATCAAAATGGGCTGCCGATCACGGGACTTACCCGCCGGTGCTGTTCAACGACCTGGTGGATGCGATGGTCTCAGACGAGAGCATCAAGAGGGAGATAGAGAAGTCGATCCGCCTGAAGAAGGAAGGCCGAGAGAACAACACGATGATTGTGAACGACACCCTCATCGGCTTCGCCAATAGTCTAGCAGACGAGATCGAGTCGGTGCTTGGCACCTTTGCGGACGAAAAATCGCAGGACTACAAGAAATTGGATGAATTTTTCCTAAATATTTTAACAACTTTTGATATATAAGATTATGAACGAGTTTTTATTGAATGACACACCGGTCAAGGTCTGGGCAAAGTACGTTGACCCTCACGCATGGAAGGAGATAGACAACCTTTCACGTCTACCGTTCATATATCATCATCTTGCCTTCATGCCGGACGTGCATGGCGGAATGGGTATGCCTATCGGAGGAGTCCTTGCTTCAAAGAAGGTAGTGGTTCCTAATGCAGTCGGCGTGGATATCGGATGCGGTATGTGTGCGGTCAAGACCAACCTCATGGCAGATGAGATATCGAAAGACCTCATAAGAAAGAACATCATGTCAGTAATCCGAGCAAGGATTCCATTGGGCATGGATCACCATACAGAGCTTCAGGATGAGGCATTCATGCCTCAGGGACATGACATCGACAAGCTTCATGTGGTAAGCAGACAGTACGTCTCGGCAAGACGCCAGGTAGGAACACTCGGCGGCGGCAACCACTTCATCGAGCTCCAGAAGGATGACGACGGTTATCTTTGGATTATGCTTCACTCTGGTTCAAGGAATCTCGGAAAGCAGGTCGGAGACTACTACAACAAGCTTGCAAAGGAGTTGAATACCATGTACCACACCGCCGTCGACCCTTCATGGCAGATGCACTTCCTTCCGCTCGGTAGCAAGGAATTCACCGCCTACTGGAAGGAGATGAGCTACTGCGTGGATTTCGCTCTCTGCAACAGAAAGCTCATGATGGACCGCATACAGGAGATCATCAAGGATGCCATCCCTGAGGTGGAGTTCGAGCCTATGATCAACATAGCCCACAACTATGCTGCATGGGAGCATCACTATGGAGAAGATGTCATTGTGCATAGGAAGGGAGCAGTACGTGCAAGAGCCGGCGAGATCGGCATCATCCCGGGATCTCAGGGTACAAGCTCATATATAGTGGAGGGACTTGGCTGTCCTGAATCCTTCATGAGCTCCTCCCACGGAGCCGGCAGGCTCATGAGCCGTACCGAGGCTATCAGGACTCTCTCACTCAAGAAGGAGATTGAGATGCTCGACAGCAAGGGAATCATCCACGGCATCCGTTCGCAGAATCATCTTGATGAAGCCGCAAGCGCCTATAAGAACATCGATGAGGTGATGGAAAATCAGCAGGATCTGGTGAAGATCGTGACACGACTTTCACCTTTGGCAGTGGTAAAGGGCTAGGAAACTAGCCCAAAATCACCGAAAAATCGAAAAAAAGTTGAATTTTTTCGAGAAAAATATTTGCTACGCAATAAGATTGCGCACCCTATATTTTTCTTCGCACCATGAAATTTTGAGAGTTCCTGAAGATTTTTGAGAAATTTTTCAAATTTTCTGTAACACTTTCCCACTAGTAGGGTATTTAGAAGTATAAGCGCGAATAAGCATAGTTTAACACAAAAGTCAATGATCAAGTAAGGTTTAGTTTTTTCTCGAGGGCCACCGCAGTTCAATTTTAAAGTTTTAGGCCCGGATCTCTAAGACTAGCCATATGGGATGGCAGAAAATCCCACTTACTAAAATCAGAGACTAATACTATGATTAAGAACACTTATGCAGCTAAGTGTACCAACAAGGTACAGGACACAGACCTTTTCGGAGTTTCACTTTATAACTTCGTAAAGAAGCACACAACCAAGATGGCAGGCAAGTTTTACTCCATCCTCTCTGACGAGGATATGGAAGACCTTGTCCATGATACCTATATCAAGGTATGCGACAAGAGACATCAGTACAAGGAGGGAGGAAACTTCAACGGCTGGGCATGGACAATCTGCAGAAATGCAGTCAATGACTATGCTGACGCCAAGCGTGAGTACAACGAGGACTTTTTCGCCATCGACGAGGACTTCGATGACGACGACGCAATGGACATCGACCATTCGTCGGTTCTTGCCGACTGGACATTCGCTACTGACCGCAAGATGATTCAGGAGGAATTCAAGAACAGCTTCTGGAAAGCCATCGATATGCTTAGTCCAGAGAGCAGAGAGGTGGTAGACCTTCTTATGAGAGACATCCCTTATGACGTTATGGCCGACATTCTTGGCTGCAGCGAGGGAGCAGTAAGAGTAAGGGTCTACAGAGCACGCAAGGAGTTGAAGAGATACAACGTCGCTGCCTAATTCTCAATGTCGTACCTTAACCAGCACTACTATGGACACAAGACAGACAATCATCAATTTGCTTCGTTCGACCGGACGAAAAGGCATCGAGAACGTGATTTCGCTTCTCGAGAACAGCAACTTCTTCACTGTTGGATCTCACAGCCACCACAGATATGTGGGTGGTACGGCAGATCATGCCTTGGAGACTCTTATGCTTGCCAGACGCCATGGCAGGGGTGTTGATGACAACAGTTTGATCATCACGTCGTTGCTTCACGACATCTGCAACATCCGCGGCTATCGCGACATTGACGGCCACGGGGGAAGGTCAGCAAGAATCCTTAAGAATGTCTGTCATCTTGAATTGACAACGGACGAGTGCAACGCTATCAGCTACCATATGTGGAAGAGGCACAAACGTCCTGTGCGCAGCAAGCTTGAGCTTGCCGTCTTTGACGCAGATAAGAAAAGCGCAAAGATGCACTCCATTTACAGATAGGTGAATGCAGTTCTGCAAGACTTGCAGAGATTTCACGATGAAAATCCCCCTTACTACCTTTGCACTGTCAAATGACAAACGTCTCTGTCGTCCAATGGATAGGACACTAGCCTACGAAGCTTGGAATTGAGGTTCGAGTCCTCACAGAGATACCGACCGGAGTTTTGGCAGACTAGGTGTATGCGCAGGACTGAAAATCCTGAGAACGTGGTTCGACTCCACGAGACTCCACTACATGGTGATGATAGTTCAGTAGGTCAGAACGCCGGATTGTGGATTCGGAGGTCACGGGTTCGAAGCCCGTTCTTCACCCCAACATATGCCCTCTTGATGGAATTGGTAGACATACCACACTCAGACCGTGGTGCCGACAAGCGTGTAAGTTCGAGTCTTACAGGGGGTACAACACAGGGAATTGGCGCAATGGTTAGCGCGGAAGTCTTATACTTGAGGTTTCTGGTTCGAGTCCAGAATTCCCTACTAATCAAGAATTTTGCATATATTTGCAGCCGCAAAAATACTAGATATGGCACAGAACCTACACATACGCACTTTCCTGCATGACTCAGTACGACGTTGTGCAGCTATTGCCGTATCTGGATCTGACTGCCGAATATCATTCCATCGATTTAGCTACGGTAAATAATTCCCTTTCGAAGGGATTCTCTGCAGCCTTGCAGTTCTCAAGGCACAATCCCGAACATTTACCTGGCGGAGCGATCCGCACACACAACCCAAACGATGGAAAATATTGAAATGGCACTTCCCCTTGGAAGCTGCCTCATGATGGACGAAGACGCGGCATCTATTGTCGCTCAAATCAAGACACTTCTCAGACAACTCAGAACCAAAGGAGCGACCGACAAGGAGATCGACTCCATTTTAGCCGATGACGAGAAACCTGGCAGAGCCTATATTGACTCCGCCGGCATGCTTGTACTCCCTGATGCAGGAAACACCAGAATCAAGCTCACGCCTATGGAAAGGACACTTTACATCCTTCTCCTCAGATACCCTGAAGGCATCAATGCAGATGAACTCTGGAGATATTGGGATGAGCTCTGTGACATCTACGGTTCCCAGACCGTCTATGACGACAAAGACCTCATCGAAGATGCCGTTGAAGGTATCTGCGACGAGGAAAAGGTCACATGGTACACCAATGTCTCCAGGATCAAGAAGAAGATCTCTGACAGACTTGGCAAGAGGACTGCCGAACAGTACATCATCAGAAGATGTTCTGACGGACTCTACAGGATCGATGCCCAAGGCACAAGAGTGCCCTAGAGCATTACCTGCCGGCACGAATCAGTCGCCTGATGGCTCTGATCAGCTGATTCAAAGTCTTTCTGTCACAGATTGTCATGATTGGCCTCCTTTCTCTTTCTCAAGTTGGTCAAACATCATGTCTATCCCCTTGTCGAGTGCTTCCGCAAGAGAGGTGCCGACCACGGCACAGACAGAAAACAGGCCTTTGCCCAATGTTGCTGCAAGTTTTTCTAGCATAGTGTTTCCTCCTATCGTTATTAGAATCCCATCATCTTAGCTCCAGCAGATGCAAGAGTCTTGTTCGCCAATGTTGTTCCAGCAATGATAAGCACTGCTGCCACTGCAAGTTTTCCTAGTCTTCTCATGTTTTTTCGGTTTTTGGTGTTCTTTATGGTTTATACTCCAAAAAATCCACTTGTTACCAGCAGTTCTGATCTTTTTTTTGTATTTTTGCTCTAACTGATGACAGGAGAAATCCTGTGCACCTTGAACTGCTACCGTAGGCATCCGAAAGGGTGCCTATGTTATTTATTGGACACAAGAAAAGCCTGATGTTCCCATCAGGCTGCACACACACTCAATCTATATGGTTAACACGCGAAGCGGAAACCGCAAGGCACCTCTCCGTATATGTTCTTCAAGTGGTTGGACACATGATGTCGTGTCCTATATCTGCTATGATTGTCCCAGCACTTGCCGGACGCCTGCTTCCAATAATCTTGGCAGACTCTCTTCTCCACGATTCTTCTCACCTTCTTTCTCGTCTTGCCTCCATCGATGAAGATGTCCACATCTCCAAGGGCTACGCCGTCCTTGAAGTTAAGTCTCTCTGATGAAATCTTTCTTGTCTGGTTCTTGATGTGTTTTGATTCACAGTATTTCATATCGTTTTCGTTTAGTTCGTTCATCAGTATATACCATAGGATACGGAGAATGTTACATGTGTTCCTTAAATATTTTGAATAAAGACAAAATACATGTAATTTTACGAAATCGTGTCATTAAATCCACAACTGTCACATGACTGCAAACAATAGAATAGGATTAGTATCTGTCAGTGAGCTCATTGACATGAATTTTGTAATTCCCGGATATCAACGAGGATATAGATGGGAAGAGCTACAGGTAACTGAACTATTAAATGACCTATACTCCTTTATCAAAACCAAAGGATATTATTGTCTACAACCACTTGTTGTTAAAAGCTCAAATAACCTTGATGCTTTTAGGGCAAATGCGAGTATACTTCTTGAACAAAAAAACAATGATAGTCTAGTCGCTGACATTCATAAACTAATCGAAGAATCATCATATTGGGAAGTGATTGACGGCCAGCAACGCCTTACTACAATCTATATCATTCTCAAGATGTTAAATGAAGATATTAAACTCTTCAACATCAGTTATGCAACAAGAGAAGGCAGTCAGAAATTTCTTTATGACATAAAAAATAAGACTCAAGATGAAGCCGATACAAATATCGACTTCTTTCACATGTACAAAATAAAAGAGGCGGTAAATTCTTGGATAGAGACAACTGCCAAGAGTGATAAGAATGTCAAGCAGACAATGACCGACACCTTACTCAATCGAGTAAAATTTATATGGTATGAGTCAATTGGAGAGGACCCAATCGAGGTATTTACACGTCTGAACATCGGCAAGATTTCTCTCACTGATGCTGAGCTAATAAAGGCTACACTTCTGAACAAATCAAACTTTCATGAGGAATCATGGCCTAACATCAAAGCTTACCAAGATGAGATTGCCAAACAATGGGACGACATGGAGTACTCGCTTCAAAATGATGAATTCTGGCTATTCCTTAACAATCCATCATATAAGAGATCAACACGAATCGATTTTATCTTTGAGCTAATCAAAGAAAGAGATCTCTTTGAAATAAGAAAAGAGAATAACAAGCTGATTGGTACTGGAAGATACAGCGTCTATCGTTATTTTGCTGTCGCACTTTCTAAATTCATGAAAGATGCAAATACGATTGATGTTCTGAAAGAAAAAATCTGGGAGCCGATTACTAATATTTATAATACATTTAACGAATGGTTTACGGATGCTGAACTATATCACTATATAGGATTCATCTTATGTGATATTAAGGAAGCGGATAAGTTCAAAAGAATAGCCGAACTCTATAGTGCTTGGAAAGATTCTGCGGATAAGGATGCTTTTAAAGCCACACTTCAAGAAGACATTAAGGGAATTATTAATTGCGACAAGGCTAGACTAAACAAACTGCACTTTGATATAGATAAGGATCAGATCAGAAAGATTCTTCTCCTTCATAACGTCTGTAGCGTTCTACAAAGTCAGAACACCCAAGAAGACAAATACAAGCTACATATTTTCTATAAATTCCCGTTCCACCTATTTAAAAACGAGACGTGGAATGTAGAGCACATCGACTCAGCTACGACAAACGATCTTGAACGAGATAGCGAAAAGAAAGCATGGGCTAAAGCGATGCTATATGCCTTAAGCATGACTACTCATTCTGATTCGGACAAGATTCAGGAATACAAGCGCGAGTTAAATACCTTCTTAAAGAGGAATGTCGACTTAAAAGATTCTGAGAAGCACAAAGCTTATATTGAAGACTTTACGAATCTTCACTCAAAGACAGAAGCAGTATTTGGTAATACCGATAAGCTTTCCACTATCAATCAAGAGGAGGTAGAAGAGGATAATGAACGAATGCACATCTGGAATCTTGCTCTACTTGACGAGGGAACAAATAAGTCATACAAAAACTCTATTTTTAGCGTTAAACGTGCCTTTGTCATCAACAAGGAAATGGGGCATCATTGCAGATTGAAAGACAACGGCACAGTAGAAGTAGACAAAAACAAGGCTATTGCATTCATCCCACCATGTACTAAACACGTGTTTATGAAATACTATACAAAAGATGCGAACAATCTTTTAGTTTGGAGTAGACCAGATGCAAAATGCTATCTAGAAGATATTGAAGAGAAGATTACACCTTTCTTGAAGTAAGGCCCTATGAATAATATAGCAGATAAAACTACATTTTGGAGCTTTTTAGGACAGACTGATATTATCATTCCTAAATTGCAGCGCGATTATGCACAAGGTCGTAAAGGAAAGGAATCCCTAAGGGAGAATTTTCTCAGCAGCATTAAAAGAGCACTCGACTCTGATAAGCAGCTGAAACTTGACTTTGTATATGGAACGAGTGATAATGGATGGCACTTTACTCCCCTAGATGGGCAACAGAGACTTACCACCTTGTGGCTCATTCATTGGTATCTAGCATTCCGAACGCATAATCTAGAAGACCAAGACACAAAAAAACGTTTACTGCATTTTACTTACGAAACTCGTATCAGTAGTAGGCAATTCTGTGAGAAGCTTGTCAAAGAAGGACATAAGCTAACAATCCAGGAAAGCGAAGAGAAAAAGGAAAATATTTCTGACGCTATCCTAAGGCAGTCGTGGATGTACAAGGCTTGGAAACAAGATCCTACCATCCAATCAATGCTACGCATGCTCAGTGGAGAGGAAGACAACAAACTTGATGGAATTGAGGAAATATTTAACGAATGTGATTCCACTTGTCTCGAGAACTATTGGCATAAACTTCAGAAATCGGCAGAAGAATGTCCTATCGTATTCTATTCCCTAGATATTGAAAACATTGGACAAAGTGATGACCTCTATGTAAAGATGAACGGAAGAGGTAAACCTCTTAGTGACTTCGAGAATTTTAAGGCCGACTTAATTAAGTTCTGCGAAGAAAAAGGATGGTCATCGTTTACAAAGATAGAAACAGGTTTTCCTGTCTTGATGGACACGAAATGGAACGATCTCTTTTGGACCCATAGAACTTCTGACTCATCTACCGATGACATTTTCTTCAGTTTCATAAATAGGTTTTTCCTATCTAGGCTTCTTGCCAAGATCGAGAAGATAGATGAGGAAATAGAAAAGAAAGAAAACGCACAACTTAAAAAGGCATATAACTATTTATACTCGTTTACTAACGAGGAACATGAGTCATATAACAGCTTTGGATTTAACATATACAAGACATTGTTTGAATCTCTAGATGCGAAGGGGCTGGACACCTGGTCATTACTATATGACTTGAGAACAATTCTCAATACAATATATAATGAGCAGAAAGTATTAGATTGGGTCAATAATCCCTATTATGTCGAAGATGAGTTTAAACTCTTATACGTCACTAAAAAAAGCATAAAGAACACTCAAGAACTCACAATACCACAAATAATTGCTTTTTGGGCATCATGCAAATACCTAAGTATAGATAAGCCAGTCGATGGAACAAAGTTTCGTCAATGGATGAGGGTTGTTTGGAACATGTGTGACTATAATAATGAAATCAGAAACATCTCTCTGCTCAATTCAACAATACACCTATTAGATTTCTTTTTCTATAATCCAACACGCTTTGATGATGCCATAAAAGAGTTTGACATTGAGAAAATTCCTTCTGAGAAAATCCCTTCACTAAAGAGTGGTGATGGTCGTACAGCCTTAGGTGAGCATCTTCTTGAAGAGCAGTCTAAGATGAATCAGATGTCAAACAATAATCTTTATACAGGAAGCATCGCGGAGTTTACCGGTAAAACATGGGAGGAAGTGATTATGTCTGTAGAAAGAACACACTTACCTTGCAACTCAGCCAACTATATTTTATCGGGTACTATTAGATGTTTGATCCAAAATGAAAAAGGTGAGTACATCTGGGACGCCTTTGACGACAAGTATAAAAATCTAAAATGGTATATAGACCGCAACCTTGATTCTATTGCATATAGGAATCTCTTGACTCTTTCTTCTACTTGTAGCCATGCAATCTTTACAAACAAGTACTGGTTTGACTACATAGGACCATTTGCTAAACATCTAAGTTTTTGGAGGAATTTATTTGCAGCCAATAAACAAGATGAATATTTGTTGATTCATTCTTGGTTATGTCAAAATCCTTTAGATGAAAATGGGCTTAAGTCTCAACAAATTGTAGGACAAGGCAACTACCATTTAAACCAAATGATTCAAACGTCATTAATAGAAGAGGTTCAGTCAAATGATGGTATCTATCTTGCCTGGAGCGATAAAAATAAGGCGTATGTATTATTTCATCATCAGAAAAGTATCAAACCTTATGTCCTATTCCAAGAAGATAGGAACAATACATTGATTGATCTACACCAGAATAGTCAAATCCAATTTGTCCATTCTGACACCTTATTGAAGTGCAACATGCTCCAAGGAAAAGACATTGAGTTTATCTATAAAGGACATACATTCATTTGGACAGGAGACTCCTTCCTTAATCTTAAATCAGATACAGAGGAGAAACACAAAAAGCCAATCACTGATGGTAATCAGATTACAAACATACTTGATTCTATCATCAATGAGATTCCATAGAGAAAGACAGCTCGGGCACTTGCCTGGGCTGTCTTGGTAGATAGAGGTTCACGTTATCACAACGCTCCTCTGTGCCGACTGGCTAGCAAGTTCCGGCAGACCCGCCGGAGGGGAATGCGACCCGGCTATTCTTCAGCCAGGTCGCGTATCTTATTCACGACAATCTCGATATCCTGATGTTCAGCACCGTTCTTGTCGGTCCATGTATTCGGTGTGAGTTTTCCTGTAAGGACAACCTCCTGACCTTTCTTGAGAAGGCCCCAAGGGACGATCTGCTGGTTGTCGTCGAACTCCTTCTTGAAGATGACGCAGCGGAAGAAGCGAGCATCCTTGTTATCCTTTGAGAAGTTCTTCGCGAGGGTGAATCGTGCGAAAGTCTTACCTTCGTTAGGTGTCACGTCTGCAGTAAGTCTGCCTGAAAGCTGGATGTAGTTACCTGAATTCATAATAGCTTGATTTAAGGTTGGTTAAACTTGAATTTTACGGATGCTATAAAGTACGTCCGGCAGGCTAAGTCAAGGAACGCGCAAGGAAATACTACCCCACCGGGCGTGGAGATTTTCTGAGCATCCGGCAGGCTAGCAAGTAACTCTTTACGCAGCGAAGTCCTTTACAAGCCGTTGCCGGAGGATAGTACATTCGCGTCCGAAAAACAAGGCGGCCACCCTTTTCAAGCCTGAAGCAAGGTCACTCAGCTCAGGCGGACATCTGATGTGATCCAGAAGGGCATGAGACTGCTCACACCCTTGGCAGGAACCACTCGCGGATAAGCTCGTCTTCAATGCGTACGCCCCATCTGTCAGGATTCGACTTGCGGGTCTGATACCATGGGGTACCTTCAGAAAGGTGAGGAGTCGAGAGAATACACGCCTTGGTCCAGGCGTAACGTCTGAAGCAGTTCTCGAGATACTTGAATATGTTCGGATGATCTGTCTTAAGGCTATAGTACTCATCAGTCCCGTCGGTTGAGTCCTTGCGGAGTCTGTTGTAGGCTCTGGGGAACACCGGACCATACTGCCACATCAGCGGATGCTCTGATGTCAGCCTTTCATTCTTGGTGGCTAGCCTCACTCCATACGCTATGTATAGTATCGTCTGGATTTGGGACTGTGTCAGGTCTATTCCTTCTATCACCGCCATATGTCGGAGTGACTTTGCCAGTATGACACTATCCAACTCACACGATGACACCTCTTCTTTCTGAATCGTACTCTGCAGCATAGGTTCCGCCTCCGGCAGATCCTCCCCATCAGCCAATACTGACTCCGTCTTTTCAGAAGTTTCTCTTCTCACTTCGTCAAGCATTGCCTTTATGCTCAGGCATCCGGAAGGGCGGTGAGCCCTTCTCTCCGCCCTTTCTGCCGCTCTGGCCATTCTCTCATACTCTTGACGGTTAGCAATAAGTCGTTCTGCTACTGCTGCCGTCATGATATCCAGGAAACTGTTCTCCATCTCTGGATCCGGAGTTGCATCACCTCCTCTAAGCCATGCCATCACCTGACGGTATGTATCTGTGTGCTGAATAGTTGTTGTCATATCTATGTTATTTATCGATTATAGGTTCAAAAGGGGCGCTAGGCCCCTTTAGTTAGAACCCTTTGAACTCTCCCTCCGGCAAATCATCGTCATCACTCACTCCGGAGTAGGAGGTATCCTGCTGGGTGCCATTAGTGTATGGCTTGAGATTACCCAAAATCGGGCTGTACTGAGGCAGAGCATCACGTGAGATTCCATATTTCTCACGGTTGGTCTTACCCACATTCGCCTTCACGAAATGTGAGTTTCCGTACTGGCTGTTCTGGGTCGCCCTGATGAAAATATCAAGCAGTGCCTTCGGCTGTCCTGTCTTCGTCTGAGACATGTAGATTGCAGGATTGGCTGCACATGGAATGACAATGCACTCCTGTCCGTTAATGTTCTGTACTCCGGATTTCGGAAGCATCAGCAGGTCGATCTGACCGATGAATGAATCATTTGCACTCATATCTGTATAGTATTAATGGTTATTATTTCAATGAGAATCGTCTAGTTGAAGCTGTCGGCTCCATGTACTTGGCGTACCCTGCCGGGTCATCCTGCTGGAATGCCTTGGCGTTGAACTTCATGGTCGGCTTGGTGTTCTTCCATAAGGCCATCACATCGCCTGTCGGGCTGACGAGGGTATCTGCTTCTCCCATGGCTATCTTGATGTCATCCTCGAGGGAACTCTGAGTCTTCTCCAGTGCCTTGATCTCACTGTTTATCTGCTTTAGAGCATTGTATGTCGAGATTATCTGGGCATCAGCCTGCACGGTCACGCCATCCTTTGCAGTAGGATTCCTCACGAGAGCATCCTCCGAGTTGATATCATCCGGAGCGATTCCTCCCTGGATATTGATAAGCCAGAATATCTCCAGCTGCTCGACCAGAGCCTTGAAGAACTCGGGATTAAAGTCGAACTCCTTGTATCCGAAATTGAGTCTCGGATAGGACGAGATCCATGCTACCGCACCTTTCTTGACTCCCATCACTCCCATCTGATACTGAAGCTGACAGTACCAGTATACAGGGAAG
>JAEIGA010013900.1_pt1 | contig 12238 bp, 10 predicted proteins | sample 9270691 | NCBI WGS metagenome assembly JAEIGA01 (sample SAMN17057246, study PRJNA624740) | gut metagenome | biome: biome; isolation source: fecal sample | host: Bos grunniens | place: China: Xizang | collected 2019
CGATGGTGCTTTTGCTGAATATCTCTGTATTCCTGAATCTAACGTAGTGAAACTCGACGACCGTATCTCTGACGATATGGCTGCTATCATGGACCCATTTGGTAATGCGACACACACTGCATTGTCATTCCCATTGTTGGGCGAAGACGTTCTCATCACTGGTGCAGGTCTTATCGGTACTATGGCTACAGCTATCGCTCGCTTTGCTGGTGCTAAAAACGTAGTAGTTACTGACTTGAACGACTATCGTCTCGACATCGCTAAAAAAATGGGTGCCACAATGACTGTTAATGCCGCTAAAGGCGAAACAGTTGCTGGTGCTATGGAAAAACTTGGCATCCGTGGTTTCGACGTAGGTCTCGAAATGTCAGGTTCTCCTATCGCTTTCCGCGACATGGTTGCTAACATGTACAACGGTTCAAAAATCGCACAACTTGGTATCCTTCCTCCTACAACTACAGTAGATTGGAGCGACATTATCTTCAAATCTCTCACTATCAAAGGTATCTATGGTCGTGAAATGTGGGAAACTTGGTATCAAATGCAACAAATGTTGATTTCTGGTCTTGACCTTACTCCTGTTATCACTCACCACTTCAAAGTTGATGACTTCCAAAAAGGTTTCGACGTAATGGAATCTGGTATTTGTGGCAAAGTTATCCTTGATTGGGAATAATAAAGCATAAAAATTGCTAATATTAAATAAACATTGCTATCTTTATATTTTTTTAAGTATAAAGATAGCAATTTTTTTGTAACTTTGCGCCACATTTATAAAAAGACAAAACTAATGACAAAAAAACTAATTTCTACTGCAACAATTCTAATTATCAGTGCAATATCAATATATGCACAATGGTGTTCTCTTGGTATAAAAACAGGATATAGTTCTATTTTAGAACAACAACAATCATACAAAGAAATTTTCAATGCAACAAATAATCTCCAAAATGGTGGTCATGTTGGATTCTATATGCGTTTAGGTCGTACTTGGTATGTTCAACCAGAAGTTTTATATAATTACTACAACTACAAAACTACTATCAACAACACAAACAATCAATATAATATACACACAATTGATGTACCAGTCTTATTAGGTGTACATTTAGTCAACATAAAAATGTTCAAAATGAGATTGATGGCAGGACCAAAATTCAATTTTAACATAGGAAACTTAGAAAACGAAACATCAAATTCGTTCAAACAAGAGTCTCGCAAAACACGATTAGCACTCGACTGCGGTTTAGGTTTCGACATTTGGCGAATTACACTTGATGTACGATATAATTTAATGCAAGACATATTCAAAATACAAAATACAGAAGGTGAAGTTTTGAATAAAAAACCATCCCAAATAATACAAGCATCAGTAGGCTTTCGTTTAGTTGGCGACAATAAAAAGAAAAAAAGTTATAAAAGATAAGAGGTGCAAAATTTTGCACCTCTTATCTTTTATTTACACCTATTATTTTTACGCTCCGACTTATATTTCAACACAACTTTTTGCTTTGTCTCAGCCTTACCTTGATTCCAACCATTCTTTGGATAATCAAGTTTTACATGCGTTGTATCTGACTGATATGCCCCATTGCGCCAACCATCTACATCTTGAGAAATAAGATAGACCTCATTATGTGGCCAACCCTGATAACCAATCTGAAATGTCCCATCTTTTGCTGTTGTCGTAACACCCAACGAATTTCCTTTCATATCCTGCACCTCAACCTCAATCTTACGCACAGGCTTTGATTTAAGATTCTCCACTCGTCCTGAAATTTGAAATTCACCCGACGGAACTCCATACATACACATAACTTGCTTAATTGATGATACTCCAAAACAAGCAAAAATTGAAGCTAATAAAAAATTAAATACACGTAAAATTCTATTTTTCATTATTTTTCTATAATTTTTATAATATAATCTGGTCCAACAAGAGGTTTTTGAAAATTAATAATTACCCCATTATTAGTTTTTTCATACTGAATTTTAGTTTCATCAGACAAAGCAGCAATAGACTTAACCTTAAAATCAAGAGGCAAATATAGTGACGTTAAATTTTGGTCCAATATATGCACATACAAAACATCTCCTTTGCGAGTTGTTACGCCCCAAGATTGAGGCTTAATATCGCCTGCTTTTGTACCATATATTGCCTCTCCATTAACACGCAACCACTCTCCCATCCCTTTAAGACGTTCAAGCGCAACTATAGGAAGTTCACCACTCGGTTGTGGTCCAATATTAAGCAATAAGTTAGCCCCCATACCTGATGTTTTAACCAATAAACGTATTAAATCATCAAGAGATTTATAATTTTGATCTGCAACCTTATATCCCCACATACCATTCATTGTTTGACATGTTTCAAGTGGCAAATTACTTATATCCATATCACCAGAATATCCCGCTTTATTTTCCCCTGGTACATCGCGCTCAAATATCTGAATATCTTCTCCTTGATGAACATTAACATGATGATTATTACCAATTAAACATGATGGTTGCAATCTATGAATCAAATCATACTGATAGTCTAACTGCCAATCAAAAGGCACTGTATCCATATCATGATCCCAAAAACCATCAAACCAAATAGCTCCAATTTTGCCATAATTAGTCAATAACTCAGTGAGTTGATTATTCATAAAATTATAATATGAAGTCCAATCAGCTTTTGCTGAATCACGATATTTAGTTCGAGCGGTGCGACCTTGTGGATAATCTTCTCGTGTCCAATCAATATGAGAATAATACAAATTAAGCATTATACCCTGTTTATGACATTCTTCCGCTAATTGCGCAATTACATCCTTATTATATGGCGTTGCATCAACTATATTATAATCTGAATATGCTGTATTCCACATCGAAAATCCATCATGATGACGAGATGTAAATGTTATATATTTTGCCCCTGAATCTTTAATTGCAGAAACCCACTCCGATGCATCGAATTGAGCTGGATAAAAACCTGCAGCTGCCTTAGCATACTCCTGTGGATTAAGTTTTGCATTATGAAGATACCATTCACCCTGACCAAACATACTATAAATTCCCCAATGTATGAATATACCAAATTTCATATCAGAGAACTCTTTTCTCGCCTTGATATTTTCTGCCGTTAGCACATATTGCTGAGCCATTAATGAAATGGTAACAGCAAACAATACAAAAAACAAATATACCTTTTTCATATCTTTTTTTTAATATAATTCAATCCATTCCCAACGATTCCCTTGATAATCAAGAAAACGTTCAAGGTCTGCACGTTTAATAATCAAAGATGCTGTATTCTCACATGGATGATATGACACTCGCTCTGCTTGTTGCAAATTACGGTCAACAAACACGATAACATGATGCTCAGCATCATTTATTAGCCCAAAAGGAGTAACCGACCCTGGTTTCACACCCAAATAGCGCATCAATCGCTCAGGCGATGCAAACGACAATTTCCCTTGATGCAACTGCTGCTCTATAGCATGAATATTCATTTCGGCATCGCAATCAAGCAACACCAAATAGTGCTGATTTCCCTTATGATTACGGAAAAACAAGTTTTTACAGTGTCGTGCATCATGCCCTGCCCAATACTGTTTTGCAATTTCAATTGTTGGAGCTTCGGGATGCTCGATATACTGATACTCGATACCTAATTGGTCGAGAAGCTCATAAAGTTTTGGATCTCCATTCATAGTAAAGTTGAGAGTTTAGAGTTGAAAGTTGAAAGTTACCATTCGGCACTAACATTCAAAACTTTAAATTATTAATTACGTTTTTTTGTTTTTATTTTATACGAAAGTAAAATATGAATATCTGTCTTATGAGGTTTATCTATTTGGTCATGCGATAAGCCAATAACCTCTCTATCTGAATAAATTGTTTGTGCTATGCGCAATGCCGCAGTAAGTCCAAACTTAAACTTATAATCTGCCATCACATACCACCTAAATGCCGAACCATAAAGAGCTGGCGTATAACCCGACATCGGCACATCCGACTCATACAAATAGAATCTATTAGCCCACGTTGGTGCACCATAAAGTGCCATCCGCGCCTTCAATCGCAAAGGCACTTGCTCAACATCATACGCTACATCTTGATAAAACAACCACCCCAACGTAGGCTTTGTAAATTCGCCTAAAATTCTCTCTTGTGCCACATTCGCTTGTGCGCCCGTCACAAACCTACATCCACTTGCCTCATACGAAAATTTCAAATACAACTGACCCACTCTATCTGTCGATGATTGCGAAATATACCAATCCTCCTCCCTATACCACGCAGGTAGAACCTTATAACGCAACGAAGCATAAACTGTTTTATCCGAAGCAAATATGCCCTGAAATTGTCCTCGCAACTCATACCCTACCTCAGTATCCGACATTGTTGTCGATACCCACAATGGTTTATATACATCTGCCAAAAACGACACATTCTTTGCCCTACCCACAGGCACCTGCATCGCAAAACTTGCCCCATGCTCTCCATTTACTCCCGACAACGACGATGCCGAATTTGCCCAAAATGCATGATAATGTGGAGAAAAATAACGATGATTCAACGCAAATTGCAATTCTCCTAACGGACGAATCAACAACGTATTGGTCGTAGCCACCGCCACACCTTGCGCTATAACCGTCTCTCCCGAAAAGCGCACTCTCTGTTTATGAAATCCATAATCTACCGACACTCCCCACTGATTTCTACCCTCAAAATCAGTAGCCGACCAATCGCCACTTCCTATCACTGCAGGCAACGAAAAAAATCCACCATACGCAGTCAATCCTACATTAAAAAATCGTTGAGTGTAACTACCATTCACCCCCACGGTATGCAACCCCAATGTACCACGCTTCGCTATCTCACTCTCCGTCCGATGATACCCCGATGTTGAATACGTGTGCCAACATCCACCCGTCGTATCCGCATCAAGCGACGTATATCCATAAAATGGCGTTACCGAAAATTTATCTATTTGAACAGAAGCCGCTGCTCCAACAAGTGTTGGCAATTCCGAAACTCCACTATACCCACTCACCCCATACTCTCCGCCCGACCTACTCATCACTTGCGACAATCTATTCCCATACACCTGCTGCCCAAACAACAATCCTCGTCCAAACCCTACACGATACGCCCCAACTACCGCACGACTCACAACTCCCAAATTCGATGCCTCCACATACCCCCGATAATGGTCAAAACCACGACCGCCATGCGAAAACCAAGGCTCTCCAGCATCCGATTCTGCAGTCAATCCTACCCTAAAATTATTACTTGCCTCCAAATCATACCGCCCAAATAATCTAAACGGACTACCAAAATAATGCCCAGACTGATAACCTTTACAAGGTTCTAACGTCACATCCGAACGCAACACCACCTCATGCGACAAATATCTAAACGCATCCGACCAACGCACACTATCTACCTCCTCCCCAACATACAAAACAGACGGTAGCAACAATAACAAAGGTGACTCTATATCGTGCACCAACTTCAATTCTGCCAACGAACGCACCGGTCCATAATAATCAGCATAAAACAGCAACTCCTCTATCTGCCCTCCACTCACAAACACTAAATCTTCCAATTGCTGGCGCGTAGCCCTATTCCAATCAATCGGATTATCATACGCCCGCCGCAACCGCAACTCTAAATCCTGCACATCCAACGCCTCCCCCTCATCATCTTCTCCTAAATAATTCAATACCAAATTATAGAATTGTTCGAACGTAAACTGTTGTGCCGAAATAGTTATTGCTGACATCCAAAATATCAGCAGACAAAAGATAAAACGCCAAAAGTCATATTTTCGTATCTTCATGTCTTTTAAAATCTATAAGACAAATTCGACAACAACGACATCCCAATCCGGAAATCAGCCTCCGCCATCAAATCAAACCTAAATCCAGCAAAACCAATTCCCACACCCAACGACGGAATCACATAATCCGCTCCACGAGCCCCCGCCCTCACAAGTAATTCCGGCATAATCCTATACTCCATACCCACAGCCCAATCAACACCCTGATTAAGCACATACCCCACCTCAATCAAGACATCCAAATCATCAATAAAAGTATAATTACATCCTACATGCATCATCACTGGCAATCGCCGAGCCACATCGTTATAATCTATCTGCGTAAATGAAGGATTAAACATCCTGAAACCCAACACACACTGCTCCGTCACATCCACTTGCAAACCCACTTGCGCCGTAAACGCATGACGATACCCCACATCATCAAGCAAAAACATATTAAAATAATCAAACTCAACACCCAATGAAACAATACCAAAGCTCCGAGCTACTGTCAATGCCGCCATCATTTCATGATAATCTGCATATCCAAAAAAGTTAAACGATGCACCAACATTAAAATATTTAGTCGGCACCGCCACCGATAAATACTCATCCGACAACTCTGCCGCAAAATACCTATTCTCATACCCCACCGACACCGCCACTCTCTCCTCACGCGACAAAATAGCAGGATTCGAAAAAGCTAACCACCTTTCCGTAAACACTACATCAGCCCCCGCTGGTGCTACCCCCGAAGGCAAAATTTCCTGTACCTGAGCCGAAACTCGACTCAAATACAGGAAATTCAAAATCAATATAAATATTATTTTTTTCAATCCACTTTGATCCAATTAGAGACGACAGTAATAATATTCTGACGAGCAATATCTGGCTGCATAGCCTCTTCAATCGAAATAGAACGAGATGATACTTGCAAACATTCCGAAACACCAGCACGAATAATCGCCTCTTTATTTTCAATATAACCAGCAATAGCCAATACTGGAACTCCTGCTTGATTTGAGCGACGAAGCAATCCTGTCAACGCTTTTCCCATCAACGATTGCGAATCTATCGTACCTTCCCCCGTAATCACTAAATCTGCATCATCTACCAAATTATCAAAATCAAGAATATCAAGAATACAGTCAATACCCGAACGAAGTTTCGCATTCAACAATACCGCAAACGCACCACCAAAACCACCAGCAGCACCCATACAAGGTTGATTTTCAACCGTTACACCACAGCAACGACGCCAAACATGACTTATATGACGCAAACCAGCATCAAGAACCTTAACCTCTTCCGCATCTGCACCTTTTTGAGGTCCATAAACCATTGCCGCTCCTTGTGGTCCAAACAAAGGATTTTGCACATCACAAGCCACAGTCAATTCAATATCAGCCATTTTACGTTTAAGTGATGTCAAATCAAGATGCGTAACATCTTGAAGCATTGAACCTGTAATTGGAGTTTTAATCACACGACCTTGCGAATTATAACAACGCAATCCCAACGCCTGCATAGCACCAAGACCAGCATCATTAGTCGCACTACCTCCAATACCAATCAAGAATTTGCGATAACCCAAATCCAATGCAGCTTGCATCATAACTCCCACACCGTATGTGGTAGTATTCATCGGATTACGCTCTTCTTCCGACAACAAGGTAAGACCTGCAGCTGTCGCCATTTCAATAATAGCACAACGACCAACTGCACCAAATTGCACTTTAATAGGACGCATCAATGGGTCAAATGCATCAATTGTATGATAACGACCCCCAAGATGATTAACCAAAACCTCGGTCAATCCCTCTCCACCATCACTCAATGGCAAAGAAACAACTTCACACTCTGGTACGACATCATTAAATGCCTTAGTCACTGCCCCTGCCACCTCTGTAGCCGACAAAGAACCCTTAAACGAATCAACTGCTATAACTACTTTTTTCATTCGATAGATTATTAGTAACGAGTAGCGAGTAGCAAGATTTATGCCCACGCTTTTAATAAATGCAAAGTTACAAAAAAATACGCAAATAAATATATATCATGAATAAATAAAATACACAACATAAATATATATTTACGAATTTTAAGGAATATTTCCTTGCTTAAAACAATAAAAAATCGTAACTTTGCAAGGTAAAATGAATTAATAGTTAATTACTGACCGCAGACCATCCTCCTCAATCCATTAGTATCTCATATCTCGTGTCTCGTGTCTAATATCTCGCATCTCAAATAATGAAAATAGCATTTCAAACTCTTGGTTGCAAACTCAACTTTGCCGAAACTTCTGCTCTCGGACGCCAGCTCCGTGAGAGCGGATTCGTTCCATGCAAGGCTGGCGAAGAGGCTGACGTGGTGATTATCAACACTTGCTCGGTGACTGACACTGCCGACAAAAAAGGTCGTCAGATGATTCACCGAATGATAAAAAAACACCCTCACGCCTATATAGTTGTAACTGGATGTTATGCTCAACTCAAACCAGAAGAAATAGCAAATATAGAGGGAGTTGATTTAGTACTCGGGGCTAACGAAAAAGTAGTACTCCCCGATTTTCTAAAAAACATCGAAAGCAAACACGCATTCAAAGTAGAGACGCAATACATTGCGTCTCCCAAAAATTCACAAGCCGAATACCACGTTGTTCGCACAGCGCAAATCCGCAACTTCCGCCCTGAATGTAGTGCCGACGACCGCACTCGCCACTTCCTCAAAGTGCAAGACGGATGCGACTACTACTGCACCTACTGCACAATCCCATTCGCTCGTGGTCGCAGTCGTAATGCCTCAATAGCCGAAACAATCGAAGTTGCCCAAAAAGCTATTACCGATGGTGCTAAAGAGATAGTATTGACAGGTGTGAATACAGGTGATTTCGGACGTAGCACAGGCGAAACTTTCTTCGACCTAATAAAAGCCCTTGATGCAATCGATGCCGACGTCAGATACCGCATTTCAAGCATAGAACCCAACCTTTTGACCGATGAAATAATTGATTTTGTAGCCTCATCACACCACTTTGCGCCTCACTTCCACATTCCTTTACAAAGCGGAAGCGACGAACTGCTCAAACTCATGCACCGCAAATACGACACAACTCTATTTGCATACAAAATAAACAAAATCAAGCAAATAATGCCAAATGCATTTATTGGAGTTGATGTAATGGTAGGCGTACGAGGTGAAACACCAGAACTCTTCGAAGAGTGCAAATCTTTCATCGAAAGTCTCGACATCAGTCAGTTGCACGTATTCACCTACTCCGAACGAGCTGGCACAAAAGCGCTCAACATCACTCCGATTGTACCGATGAACGAACGCCGTCGTCGTAACGAAATACTCCAACAAGTATCCGACGCAAAACTTACGGCATTCTACAATAGCCAGCAAGGCAACGAAGCCACAGTCCTCTGGGAAGACTCAAAAAAAGGCGACCAAATGCACGGCTTCACCGAAAACTACGTAAAAGTAGAGTGCAAATACGACAAAACCAAAGTAAACACATTCGAAAAAATAACAATATAACTCAGGTATTAGACAAAAGACAAACATCAACGAGCAAAAGTCTCGCATCTCGTGTCTAACATCTATAAATCTAAAAAACAATGGCAAAAGAAGTAATACCTACAGGAATTGGGCACAACATCATAGCTCAAGGCACTAAAATTGTGGGAACAATCACCACAAATAGCGACATTCGCATTGACGGCGAATTGGAAGGCGATTTAGTTTGTAAAGGCAAAATAGTAGTAGGCCAACAAGGCAACATCAAAGGCAACGTAGATTGCGCAAATGCCGAAGTAATGGGTAATATAAACGGCAAAATGGTAGTGAGTGGCACACTCTCCCTCAAAGCCACCTCAAAAATCTGGGGACAAATCAAAACCAAAATCCTCAGCATCGAACCAGAAGCACAGTTCACCGGCTCATGCGAAATGGGCAATGCCAACAACGCCCCAACCCAACCAGCAAAATAACGTCATACAAAACACATACCCCTCAAATAAACCACAAAGCATCGCTCATTGAGTTGAGCGATGCTTTTTTATCCCTAAAATAAGAAAAACTACCTAAATCAAAAATAGTTTTACCATATACTAACAATTTAACATATAAGATCCTTCAAGGTCTCCTGTAATATAAAAAAGATGACGTTAAAAACGTCGAATATCTGTAACCACATATGATTTTTTGCAGTAGCGAAGCGATATGCAAAAAATTACTTGCGGACACAAACCGCCCAAATCTCCCTCGCCCCCAGGGTCGAACAAATTAAACGGCTTTAAGAAACATATAATTTATTTTTACCAAACGCCTATACAAATAAATGTTTTTTCTTGGGGAAATGGGGATTTTCTACACCTAAAGTTTTGGGGAAACAGGGAATTTCGACACTAAAAATCTTGGGGATTTAGATAAAGTATTAAATATCAACAAAATAAAACCGCAACAACAAAAACACCTATTTTATTTGGAAAATAAGCAAAAAAAACGTATTTTTGCACTCTATAAACAGAAAACAAAACAACGATGAAAACACCTATTTTTAAGCGCAAATTATATGACAAAATGCTTGAATGGAAACAGACAAGCAAAGGTCAGACTGCACTTTTGATAGAAGGAGCTCGCCGTGTAGGCAAATCAACATTAACCACTAATTTTGCTCAACAAGAATACAAAACATCAATAATCATCGATTTCAACAATGCCCCACAACACATAATATCGTTATTCGATGACTATTCTAACCTAGATTTTCTTTTTCTCAATCTACAAGCACATTATAAAGTGCAACTAATCGAACGCCAATCAGTAATTATTTTTGATGAAGTACAACAATGTCCACGAGCACGCCAAGCAATTAAATACTTAGTCGCAGATGGAAGATATGATTACATCGAAACAGGCTCATTAATTCGTCTACACAAGAATACAAAAGAAATTACAATACCAAGCGAAGAACATCACATCACGCTCTACCCTCTTGATTATGAAGAATTTCGTTGGGCATTAAACGATACTATCACAATGAATCTAATACGCCAACAATACAACATTCGCAAAGGATTTGGAGCCGCACACCGAAGTTTAATGCGCGATTTAAGATTGTATATGTTGATTGGAGGCATGCCACAAGCAGTAAAAACATATCTCGAAACCAATAATCTATCACAAGTAGATGCAATCAAACGAGAAATCATCACACTATATGCCGAAGATTTTCGTAAAATCGACACCACAGGACGAATATCTAAACTATTTATGGCAATCCCCTCACAACTTAGCAAAAACACATCACGTTATATCGCATCAAGTATTATAGGCGACATAAAATCTGAGCGATTAGATGAGATGTTAGCTCAAATGGAAGATAGCCAAGTGATCAATTTTGCTTATCATGCAGACGACCCAAACATCGGAATGTCACTATCAACCAACTATCAACGCTATAAAATGTTTGTATGCGACACAGGATTATTCGTAACACTTGCATTTTGGGACAAATCCTACACCGAAAATATCATATACACACAACTTCTTTCCGACAAACTATCAGCAAATTTAGGATACATATACGAAAACCTAGTTGCTCAAATGCTTCAAACCGCAGGCAACAAACTATTTTACTACACCTTTCCTAAAGATGATAAACACAACTACGAAATAGACTTTTTATTATCTCGTGGCAAAAAAATATGTCCGATAGAAGTAAAATCAAGCAACTACCGCACACACCCATCAATAGACACATTTACCCAAAAATTCAGCAATCGCATAAGTGAATCCTATATTCTTCACACTAAAGACACCGAACACAAAGGTTCACTACAATGTCTACCAATCTACATGACTCCACTTTTATAGAACCACAAAGCATCGCCCAACCCAATGAGCGATGCTTTTTTTCTTTTTTATCTATAATTCGCGCACTACAAAAAACACATAAAAAATATTGCAATTCCAAAAATTTATCGTATCCTCACATGCGCATTGTAGGGTAAATCAACAAGCGCAAAAGTGCGCATTATACAACACAAATATTATAACATACTGATATGATTATATTTAAAAGAAAATTACCACATTACTATATCACTTGAACGATTTCAAACAAAATTTCATGACCGCATTGGTGGTTGTTATGTAATCCATCCCAAAAACCTAAAACAAGAAAACTCGATCACATACATCCCAGCATACATGACTTTTTGTCTATAGCAAAACATTCAAATTCCTACACTTATTTATAAAACTACAATACTATTCCTCATCTTCACCAAATCCACACATAGGCAATATTTCATAACGTTCAACCGCCACTTGATTGCCAAAATCAAAAGCCCCATAACGGAAAATATCAAAATTAGTTGCTAAAACTAAAAATTCATTTATCATCACACC
>JAEIGA010013901.1_pt1 | contig 12237 bp, 9 predicted proteins | sample 9270691 | NCBI WGS metagenome assembly JAEIGA01 (sample SAMN17057246, study PRJNA624740) | gut metagenome | biome: biome; isolation source: fecal sample | host: Bos grunniens | place: China: Xizang | collected 2019
GAATTTCAATCATCCGCTGTCTTTTCAGGATATGCAGGCAAACTGGAGAGTCAAGGCAGATTTGAAATGCGGAACGCTTGGTACTGAACAGGTGTTCGTATGCAAGGAGGGAAAGGGAAGCCACCTCTTGGGCCGTATTTCTCTCAACGGTGATATTTCTTTGGGCTATGATAACACTGAGCATAGATTCTTTGTAGAAGTTACAGATAAAAACGAGCAGGCTCATCGTCTATGTGCGGGTCCTGAAGTAAAGGTTGATGTATGGTATTGTGTTGAAGCAGTTTCAGAATATGATATCAAGACTGATATGTCAACTTTGACTCTTGATGTTGATGGAAACAAGTCTGTTATGACTTATCCGGGAAAAGCTCTGCGTCATAATGCTTCATTATGGACTATCGGTCATGGATTTCCTGGTGGTTTTCCAAACTCCCTTCAGGTTCGCAAAGGAGCAATCCGTAATCTTGAGATAAGCGGTGAGCCTCTGCCTCGAGTAGATGGACAGAATCCTCTTTTTACTGATTCCTTTACAGCAGATCCTGCCTTTCTTGTGGATGGCGATACTGTCTATGCTTATGTAGGTCAGGATAAGGCTGCTCCGGGAGGATGGTTCAATATGCCGGGATGGCTTTGTTATACATCAAAGGACATGATCCATTGGGAACCGCATGGTACTGTGCTCAAGCCGGATGCGTTCGGATATGCTGTTCCTACAAGCGCATGGGCAGCTCAGGTTGTGAAGGCAGATGATGGAAAATATTATTTCTATGTTACTCTGGATGATAAGAACAGCAAATTGCATACAGTTGACGTTGCTGTAAGTGACTCGCCTTTAGGACCTTTCCTTCCTGCGCGTAAGGACGGGACACCTTTGGTTACTGATGATATGACTCCAGATTCTCACAGAAGAAATGCAGATATCGATCCTACTGTACTTATCGACGATGACGGTACGCCTTGGATGGCATGGGGAAATGGCGACTGCTATATGGCCAGATTGAAGAAGAATATGTATGAGATCGAAGGTGAGGTCAAGAAAGTGCCGCTGCGAAATTACAGTGAAGGACCATGGTTCCTGAAACGTGATGATATGTACTATATCATATATGCAGCAGATGCTCCAGGCGTTCAGGAAGAACAGATGGCTTATTCGACAGCTCCTTCCATCAATGGTCCTTGGACATACAGAGGCTTCATAAGTACATCTGCGAACCATGGATTTACAATCCATCCTTCTGTGATTCAGTTCAAGGGACAGTGGTATTATATATATCATGACGGAAGTTATGCCCTTGACGGTGCTCCTGGTGGACAATGTCGTCGCAGCGTATGTGCAGAATATCTCTATTTTAACGAGGACGGTACCATCAGATTCATACCTTTGACTCAGGAAGGTCTGACATTAGAGGTGCAGAAATAACAAATTTTATTAAATTTGTATTCAATAATTAATAGCAGTACTATGAAAAAATCAATTATTTTGGCGCTTTCTGTGTTGTGTCTTTCATTTGTAATGTCGGCACAGACTCCAGGAAAGATTACCCTGCCGAAGCTTATCAGCGACGGTATGGTTCTTCAGCGTGACGTTGAACTCGACATCTGGGGATGGGCAGATCCCGGTATCTGGGTGACTGTAAGGTTCAACGGCGCTTATTATGAAACTCAGACAGGTGAGGACGGCAAATGGATGGTTACTCTTCCTCCACAGCCAGCAGGTGGTCCATATCTAATGGAAGTAAATGAGATTTCTATCCGTGATGTCCTTGTAGGAGATGTATGGCTCTGCTCCGGTCAGTCAAATCAGGAGACTCCTATCCAGAGACTCGTAGAGATGTTCCCAGAGATCAATGTATCCAATAACCACATGATCCGCCACTACAAGGTCCCTACACAGGACGTGAAGGAAGGTGTACAGGAAGAGATAGCCGGTGACATCAAGTGGATTTCAGGTGTGGCTTCTCAGGTTATGAACTGGACTGCACTTGCATATTTCTATGCTCAGGAAGCTTATGCAAAGACAGGTGTTCCTCAGGGTATGCTCGTTTCAAGCCTTGGTGGCTCTGCTATCGAAAGCTGGATCAGCCAGGAATATCTGAAGGAGTTCCCTAATCTGCTTTTTGATAAGGAAGCATATGCCGCTCAGCAGGAAGCATCTAAGGATAAGGGTGAAGGCGTATGGAACCTTCCAGATATCGATGATTCTGATTGGGGCACAATGGAGATGCCTGGTACATGGCGTGAGAACGGCGTGAATGTACGTGGTACAGTTTGGATGAGAAAGGATTTCGAGATTCCGGACGAAATGGTCGGAAGACATGCAAGACTCAGCATGGGTACCCTCGTGAACAATGATAGAGTATATGTTAACGGTGTGTTCGTAGGTACTACAAGTTATGAGTATCCTCCACGTCGCTATCATATCCCAGCAGGTGTTCTCAGAAAAGGAAAGAATACCATTGCTGTAAGACTTAATGCAAACGCAGGAAACGGTGAGTTTGTAAAGGATAAGCCATATAAGATAATCGGCGATGCTGCAGTGATCGATCTGACTGGTACATGGAAGTACAAAGTTGGAACTGATATGGGCAGCATGATGGGCGGCGGTATGGGTCGCGGCATGGGACCTCAGTCAGGCATGAGAAGAAATGTAGGCTCAGGTCTGTATAACGGCATGATCTATCCTATCCGCAACTATAAGGTCAAGGCTGCGATCTGGTATCAGGGTGAGAGCAATACTGGCAATGCACATGAGTACAGCACTCATATGACAAACCTCATCAACAACTGGCGCGAACTCTGGAACATGCCTGACATGCCTTTCCTTCTCATGCAGCTTCCTAACTTCATGCAGAAGCATCCACAGCCTACTGACAGCGGATGGGCAAGAATCCGTGAGGCTCAGCTCCAGACAGTGAAGACTGTACCAAATACAGCTATGGCAGTTGTTTATGATGTAGGTGAGTGGAACGATATCCATCCTCTTGATAAGAAGTCAATGGCTCAGAGACTTTTCCTTGGTGCAAGAAAGGTTGTTTATGGTGAGAAGATAAATCATTCAGGTCCGATCTATAAGGATATGAAGGTCGAAGGTAACAAGATCATCATTACCTTCACTGAAACAGGAAAGGGCCTTGCAATCAGAAACGGCAAGGAACTGAAGCATTTTGCAATTGCTGGTGAGGATCAGAATTTCGTATGGGCAGATGCAGTCATCAAGGGCAATACTGTAATTGTAAGCAGCAAGGATGTTCCGAATCCGGTAGCTGTCCGTTATGCATGGGCAGACAACCCAGATGACGCAAACCTTATCAATAAGGACGGTCTCCTCGCTTCTCCTTTCAGGACCGATAACTGGTAGTATCACTTAAACTATGAAATACTTCAAGATATATTTAATCTTGGGATTATCTTTGTTTCTCTTCTCCTGCTTTCAGGGGAAGAGAAATTCTAATATATATGAGGATACGTGGGAGGATTCATTTTCCGCTGTGCGTAACATGGGGGTAGGTTGGAATCTGGGAAATACCTTGGATACCTGGCTCAAGGACGGTCCGGCAGGGACTGACTGGAAAGCATTGGAAACCGGTTGGGGACAGTCTGTGACAAGCCCTGAGCTCATGCAGATGATGAAGGATGCAGGATTCGGTGCAATAAGGGTACCGGTTACCTGGGGACCACATATGGATGAATCAGGCAGGGTGTATGATTCCTGGATGGACCGTGTACATGAGGTTGTCGATTATGTCCTGGATGCCGGAATGTACTGCATTGTCAACCTGCATCATGATACAGGTGAAGACAAGGATGCGTGGGTTGTCGCGGATATGGATGTCTACCGTAAGAACAGGGAACGCTATATATCCCTCTGGAAACAGGTCGCTGAAGAATTCGGTGATTATGACCACAGGCTTCTTTTCGAGTCATACAATGAGATTCTTGATGCACATGAGTCCTGGTGTTTCCCGACATGCGGATCTGCATACGATTCTGCATATGCGGCTAAGGCTTATGATGCAGTCAACGGCTATGCCCAGGATTTTGTAGATGCAGTACGCTCTACCGGTGGTAGGAATCGTTATCGTAATCTTGTCATAAATACATATGCAGCAACCCCTGGAAACGGCACGTGGAGCCCGTATGTTTCCGATCCTCTGACAACTCTTGAACTTCCGGACGATGTTTCCACTAATCATATAATATTCCAGGTACATACATATCAGGATGTTTCAGACATATCCCGCGTAAAGGCTGAAGTCGATGACATGTACACTACGCTGCAGAAACATCTTGTGTCCAAGGGAGCGCCTGTCATAATAGGTGAATGGGGACCGTCACAGGATCCGAAGACTCCTGATTATATTCATCGTCGCGAGTCATTGCTGGAGTTTGCTGAGTATTTTGTCAGCAAGGCGAAACAATATGATATGGCTGCATTCTATTGGATGGGACTTTCTGATGCGGCATATCGTACTATTCCTGCCTTCAATGAGCCAGAGTTAGCGGAAACGATAGTGACGGCGTATCATGGACAGGGACATCAGGGGCTATATCCTTGTGTTGAAGATTTCGGACTGTCGTATAAGGTAACCTATATAGAGCAATGGACTGAATTGAGCATTGTCAATTCTCCTGTCTCTACGGACTTGTATAAAGGGGTGAAGGTGGTAATGGATTCGGATACAGGCAATAACTTGTCAGTGAAGATGTGCGGAGAGGAAGACGGACGGGAACAATATCACAATGTGGAATCTCCGGATGCTGTATATGAGTTCGATCCGGCTGTTCTTGGATCAAAATGCAAAGGTGTAACCCTCCAGTTCAAGAATAAGGGGACATACACGACAACAGTCAACTCTGTTTCATTGATAAGAAAAGACGGAACAGAGGAACAGATGCATATCCTTGACCCATATTGGGGATGTTCTGTAGAACTGATACCTGTAAAACTATAGGTCTATTGAGGTATCACGCAGGCGTAGATGTTCTATTGATTAAGTTTCATGTCACCTGGCTTGACCCATCCTATGGCCTTCATGGCATGATGTATTGCGAGTGAAATCAGTGCCGGAGCAATGAAATAGAGGCAAACGATCTTTGTTATAAGAGGGCCAGTAGCAGCGCCTGCATCAGACATTGTGGCGAATGCCGCAAGCGGACCGACGAGTCCTGCAGTTCCCATTCCTGCTCCCAAAGCGTTGTTTGTCATCTGGAGCCATACAGTAGATACCGGACCGAGTATTACGGCGGTCAGTGTCGGCGCCAGCCATATGACAGGTTTCCTGGCGATATTGCCGATCTGAAGCATGGATGTACCCAGACCTTGAGAGAGGAGGCCGCCGATGCCGTTGTCCCTGAAGCTGATTACTGCAAATCCTATCATCTGTGCGCAGCATCCTGCGGTTGCCGCTCCTGCTGCCAGACCGTCGATTCCGAGCATCACGCATATCGCCACAGAACTTATTGGAAGCGTCAGAGCGCATCCTACAAGAACGGATACCGTGATTCCCATAAGGAACGGGCTCAGGGTAGTGGCGCTGTTTATCACAGAGCCGAGATATAGCATGAAGTCATTGATAGGGGAGCAGCAGTATTTTGCAAAAAGACCTCCGCAGACAATTGTAACAAGAGGAGTCACAATGATATCGACAGGAGTTTTCTTTGAGATGAGCATGCCGACCTCAGCACCAAGAATGACTGCCAGGTATGATCCGACTGGGCCTCCAAACTGATAGCCCAGGGCTCCTGTGATTGCAGATGAAATCATCACAAGAGGGGAGCATGACATTCCGTAGGCAATTGCCAGACCTATGCATGCACCCACGAGCGGAGAACTTGCAGATAATGCATCTGCTATGAAGTTCAGGAAATCAAGCCCCGGAATCTTGGAGATCTGTCCTATGATAAGGCCAAGGATCAATGAACAGAACAGACCCATGGCCATATGGCTCAATGCATCTACAATATATTTCCTGAAAATCCTTTTCATGACTTATTCAAGTTTCCAACCGTTGTCGCCGTGATAGATCATATGTCTGGTCATTCCTCCGTCTATGCAGATGTTCTCTCCGGTTATGAAACCGGATTTGTCTGAACACAAGTACATTACCATGTTTGCGATATCCATCGGATTGCCTACTCTTCCTGCCGGCTGCTGATATGCATCCGGACCTTCATATACTGTATATGCAGTATCGATCCATCCTGGAGATATCGAATTCACTCTTGCCTTTCCTGCAAGACTGACGGCAAGAGCATGAGTAAGAGCTGCGATTCCTCCTTTTGCTGCAGTATAGCTTTCTGACTGCGGTTGACTCATGCGGTCTCTCGAAGACGAGATGTTCACAATCGATGCACCATCTGACAGATGATCGGCAAAAAGCTTGACTAGGTAGAAAGGAGCTGTCACTCCGACTTTCAGAGCGTATTCGAATTCCTCATATGAACAATCAGCAATGCCCTTCATTATAGGAAGAGCATTGTTGATTATAAAGTCTATGTTCTCATGTCTTTCAAGGACATAGGATGCAAAAGATTCGAGGACTTCTTTGCGTGAAATATCACCGACATAATGCGGACCGTCCTGAATGTCAATTACATATACATGCGCGCCTGCCTTTCTGAATTCATCAGCCACACATCTGCCTATGCCTTGCGCGCCACCTGTGACGATGGCAACTTTATCTTTGAACATCATTAAAGGCACATTTCGTAGATCTTTTCTACGTCAGCAGCAGAAAGGGTCTTGAATCCGTTGATGTTTCCGTCGCGGCATGCCTTTGCTGCCATCATGGCGAAGTCCTCTTTCTTGATTCCGATCTCTGTGAAGTTGCTCTGGAGACCAAGATCCTTGAAGAAGAAGTCTGAAAGTCTCTTGATAGCTTCCTTCGCAATCTCCATTGGTTCAAGTTTAGAATCGATGCCGAATACGTTTACTCCGAACTGTACGTATCTGCTGAGCCTTGTCTCATCAAGGCAGTATTCAAGCCATCTTGGAGTAAGGATTGCAAGACCGAGTCCGTGAGTGATGTCATATGTTGCTGATAGCTCATGCTCCATCGGATGGCAGCTCCAGTCATTCTGTTTTCCGCATGCGATGAAACCGTTGATTGCCCATGAAGATGCCCACATGAGATTTGCTCTTGCATCATAGTTGTCAGGTTCAGCAATTGCTATTGGAGCGTACTTGATGACAGTTCTGAGCATTCCTTCCATGAATCCGTCTATCATGTCCATACCCTTGTCGGTGTCGAAGTAAACTTCCATAAGGTGGGACAGGATGTCTGCTGATCCACATGCTGTCTGGTATGCGTTTACAGAATAGGTGAGGGTTGGGTCGAGGAACGATACTCTTGGACGGATCGGACCAGCGAGACGGCCGAGCTTGTCCTCAGTCTCAGGGTTGCTGATCACTCCAGCTGTGTCCATTTCTGAACCGGTTGCAGAAAGGGTAAGTATTGTAACCAGAGGAAGTGCAACATCGATTGGTTTTGCATTTGCGCCGAAGAATTCCCATGGATCATGTTCTACGCATGCGCCTGCGCACATGAACTTTGCAGCATCCAGAGTAGAACCGCCTCCTACAGCGAGAACTACATCGATCTTTTCTGTCTTGCAGATTTCAACGCCTTTGCGTACTGATCCGATTCTTGGGTTTGGCTCGATACCTGAAAGCTCGAAAAGCTCAAGTCCAGCCTTCTTGATTTCTTCAACTACCTTATCATAAAGACCCATGCGCTTGATTGAACCTCCTCCATATGTGAGAAGCACGCGGTTTCCGAATTTCTTAAGCTCTGGGCCGAGGTTGGCCAGCTGGTCTTTACCAAAATACACCTTGGTAGGGATGTCATAAACGAAATTATTCATAATTATATAAGCTGTTAAATTGATGTCATTATTTGTCCATAGGGTAAACAACGCCCCATTCCTTTCTCAATGCGTCCATCTGTTCCATGATGCTCAGCGTTTCTTCATGTGGCATCATAGGCGATTCGAGTTCTCCGGCTTCGATACATCTGCGGCATTCAAATACCTGATATTCATAACCGTTTACCATGTCTTCCGGCTTCGTATATCTAGCTACAAGCTCGTAGTTTCTGTAAACCTCGACGACATGAGGGCAATTGATGTTGTCAACGCGTATGTATCCTTCTGTTCCGTTGATTATGCCCTGGCGGTCGTTCAGTGTCAGGGTTCCGGCCTGAAGATTAGCCATCTTTCCGTCAGCGAATGACAGGGATATGCACTCCTGCATGTCCATGCCTGTCTTACCTAACTGGCAGTTGCTGACCGTCTTGACTATGTCTGTACCGAAGTACATTCTTGCAAAGTTGATGGCATAGACTCCCAGGTCAAGAAGTGCACCTCCGCAAAGGTCGGGACGAAGTATCCTTTCCTTGAATTCCATCATGTAGCATAGTGTTGCCGTGAGAAGCCTTGGTTCTCCGATGATGCCGCTTTCCATGATTTCCTTGACCTTGTGGGAAAGTGGCATGTATCTGGTCCAGATTGCTTCAGTGATGAATACTCCTTTTTCCTTTGCAGTCTGAAGAAGGATCTTTGCCTCTGCTGCATTGGCTGTGAAAGCCTTTTCCACAAGGACAGGCTTGTTATGCTCGAGTGCGAGCATCGTGTGTGGGAAATGGTGTGAATGTGGAGTCGCAATATATACAAGGTCCACATCCTTATCCTTTACCAGCTCTTCGTACGAACCGTATGCAACAGGGATGTTCCAAGTTTCAGCGAATGCCTTCGCCTTGTCCAGAGTCCTTGAGGCTATTGCATATACGCAGTAGTCCTGCAGTGGAGCCAGAGCTTCTGCCATTTTATCGGCAATCCACCCTGCGCCTATTATTCCAACCTTGAACATTTTCTCTATAGTTTAAGCGATCAGGACTTATTTAACGACTTTGAGAACCTTCTTGAGGAGTGACTTTGAAGGAACAGGTTCTTCGTCTGTAGGCATGAGATACCATCGTGCAGTCCAGTCAGCTTCTTCTCCTGGCTTGAGGGTAGTATATGCACCCTGCTCCTCGATTTCAACGAAAGTCTTGCCTGGATTTGCGTAGATCTGAATTTCAGCCTCTGCAGGAGCTGCTTCAGCCTGGTCGATGTCAGCAAACTTCTTGATGAAGAGAAGTCCCTTGTCGCAGAATGCGAGCCAACCCTTTCCGTCTGCATTGATCTTGCGGTTTGCCTTGTCTTCGTCCATCACATACCATGCTGCTCCTTTCTCATATGTGAAAGGGAGACCCTTCATGTTGTTGGCAGGAGTAGCTTCCTTTGCGTCGAAGAATACTACACCACCGTTAGGAACACGTGAAATCTCCCACGGAGCCACCTTGCGTGTCTCACCCGACTCATTGATGATGGTATAAGTTATTACGACAGCATTGTCTTTCGGATCAGCTGTGAAGACTTTGCGGATGCGGTATCCGAAACGCTCTGATTTGCTGCCTGTAAGTACAAGCATATTGTCCTTTACTTCTGCTGTATATGGTTTTGTGTCGAATTCAGGAACAGGCGGCCAGTTCCACTCCTTCTGGGGACTTGTCCAGAATGTGCTTCCGAATGAGTTCGGCATGCGTGTGGTTGAAAGGACTTCCTTATCCTGGCATTTGAATGATACAATCTTTCCTCCGCGTGATGCATCGACAGTGAGTACAACGTCTCCGACGCTGATGCTGTATTTACCGTCTTCAAGAGTGTTGATTGTCTGTGCAGAAAGCGCAAGGCTTCCCAATGAAAGTGCTGCAAGCAGCGACACAAGAATCTTTTTCATGGTGTTATCAATTATTTTATACAAAAATAGCAAAATTGTGTATAATTCAATTGGAATCGATGGTCAAATCCTTTCAATAATCTTACAATTCCCTGTTTTTAGTATCTTTGCGCAAAATTAGAATCATGCCTCAGATAGATAACGCTTACAAGCTACGCAATCAGGAATTCCTGCAGGAGTATGCCCAGAGACCTGGAGTGAAGATCATGTTCAATGGAGTGATGTACAGAGAACTGGTCAAAGGCAAAGGACCTAAGCCTTCGCCAAAGAGTTTCATTTCTGTTTATTATTCAGGACGTCTGATCAATGGAAAAGTCTTCGACCAGACACAAAAAGGCCATCCTGCAACCTTTCGTCTCAACGAACTGATTACAGGATGGATTACAGCCTTGCGTGAGATGCCTGTCGGATCTCGTTGGGAAATAGTGATTCCTTACAATCTCGGATATGGTTCTCGTCCTTCAGGCCCTATCAAGGCTTTTTCTACGCTGATATTCGATATCACTCTTCTGGATGTAAGGTAGTCTTGTCCTTTTCCCAATGGAACGGTGCGAATCCGGCATCCGGATCACGCCATGACGGCTTGCGCATAGCGTAGATTATGTACGGGATGACCACCATTACGATACATCCGATTATGAGCACCGAATACCACACTGTGCTGCTTCCTGTCTGTATCTGGCTCGGAGGTATGAAACTCAATATGAATGCAAGCAGCGAACCTCCGAATCCTACAGAACCGATTATCCACATGAGCGCGTTTCCTTTACCCAGTCTGAATGGGCGAGGGGAGTCTTTCATCTTGTAGCGCAGTGCGATAGCTGCTGCAAACATCAGCATATACATTATCAGATATAGAAGGATCGTAAGTTGCGACAATATCTGGTAGAAAGACTGCACTGAAGGCATGACTACAAACAGCAAGGACAGAAGTGTGACGATGCCTCCTTGTACAAGCAGAATGTTTCTCTGGACCCCATGTCCGTTTGTCTTTTGGAAGAAAGGCGGCAGATATCCAGCCTTTCCGACAGTGAATATACCCTTTGACGGACCTGCAACCCATGTCAATACGCTTGCAAGCACTCCGAACATCAGTGCGACAGCGATTATTGGTCCTGCCCATGATATGCGGAGATATTTGAAGTAATTGTCAAAGCCGATCAGCAGAGACTGCGTAAGATTGATATCCTTTGCCGGTATGATGAGACCTAAGGCAAATGTTCCGAGTATAAATATGCATACTGTTGCCAGTGAACCGATTATGATTGCTTTCGGGTAGTTGCGCGACGGATTGTTCACGTCCATCACATGTACTCCCATCATCTCCATTCCCGCATAGAACAGGAATATGCTGCTGGCCAGTACCAGATTGTCAAACTTGGTCAGGTCAGGGAAGAATCCCTGTGACATGTCCATATGGTTCTGACCACCGGTCGCCAGATAGATGATACCGAGAAGAATCAGCAGTCCGGCAGGAATTATTGTACCGATCATTCCGCCCCACTTGCTTATCTTACCGACCCATCCGAGTCCTTTCAGAGCGATGAAAGTCGCTATCCAGTAGATGGCAAGTACAGTTACAAGAGTGAATACTTTGTTCGAAGCAAGTACAGCGTCGGATGCGTCGTTCATACCGATGAATGCGATGGATACAGCTCCGAATGTGAGTACGGTAGGGTACCAGATTGTCGATTCTATCCATTGCAGCCAGATTGCCAGAAATCCGGTTCTGGCGCCGAATGCTTCCCCGACCCATCTGAAGACACCGCCTTGCTTGTCGGAAAACATTGCAGCAAGCTCTGCAGCGACCATCGAAGTCGGAATAAGGAATACGATAGCTGCAAACAGGTAATAAAATGCTGATGAGAGACCGTAGATCGCCTCTGAAGGCAGACCGCGCAGACTGACAACCGCTGTTATGTTCATGATGGCGAGAGTGGCCACGCTAAGTTTGAACGCCTTTCCCGCATTTCCTTTCTGTGCCTCCATGATTCATGCTTTTAATGTGTATATACTTTTCCTTTCTGTTCTAAGCTCTTTCGTGCAGCTATTCTGCTCGGAGTAGGGAATTCAAGCTTTCCTAGCTCTTCAACAGCATTCCTGATGTCAGCTATCAGCATGTCAGCCATGTCGCGGGACATTCCCTGACGGACTACAATCCTCATCACTACCATGTCCTCGATGTTTTTTGGCATTGTATAAGCCGGAACCATCCATCCGCTCTGCATCAGTTTATCCTGAAGGTCGAAAAGTGTCCAGTTTGCTGTTTTGTCATATTCCGGATCAAGCGTCCAGATGAAAAGCGGATTGTCAAGTTGTTCAGAGTAGTTCTTGAAACAAGAAATCTTACCTATGGCGTCGTGGCAATATTGTGCGATATCCATCGAGTTTGAATGAACTTTCCTGTAACCATCCATGCCGAGGTGGATAAAATTGTAGTATTGTGCGAGAATCTGTGC
>JAEIGA010013902.1_pt1 | contig 12236 bp, 9 predicted proteins | sample 9270691 | NCBI WGS metagenome assembly JAEIGA01 (sample SAMN17057246, study PRJNA624740) | gut metagenome | biome: biome; isolation source: fecal sample | host: Bos grunniens | place: China: Xizang | collected 2019
CCGTATTTGGTCGTGGACGCATTCGGAAAGGGCAACCGGGTGGACATTGATGCTGCGGCGCGGCGCATCACCGGGAAAAGCGCTTTTTCGTCGTTTGTCCTTGAATTCGACCGCGAATTTTCGGTAGCGGGCGGTGACGGAACCAGTCTCGCCCGGATCAAGTTTGCGCCGATGGTGCGCGGCGAAACGGTGACGGTCCGGATGGCGTCGAGTTTCATTTCGCAGGAGCAGGCCGTGCGGAATCTTGGCGAATTGGGCGACGGCGACTTCGGGCGGCTTGTCGCAGACGGGAAGGCGGCATGGAACGAGCGATTGGGGCGCATCGCCGTTGAAGGTTCGATCGACGATATGCGCAAGTTCTATACGTGCCTTTACCGGACGCAACTCTTCCCGCTCGTCTTGCACGAATTCGACGGGAACGGCGCCGCTGTCCACCGCAATCCTGAGACAGGACGCGTGGAGAAGGGGCTCTACTACGCGGGAACCGGCTTCTGGGATACGTTTAGGGCGCTTTTCCCGCTTCTCAATTTTGTTTATCCCGACGTGAATGCGAAGATGACGGAGGGGCTTCGAAACTGTTGGCGGGAATGCGGCTGGTTGCCGGAATGGTCGAGCCCCGGGATACGCAACTGCATGATCGGCAACAATTCCGCAAGCGTCGTCGCCGACGCCTGTCTCACGCCGGGCGTCGTCTCGCGTGAAACGGCGGAGGATCTCTATCAGGCGTTGCTCCATGGGGCAAACGCGGTGAAGGAAGGGAATGATTCTTGCGGTCGCGCCGGGTGGGAGCCTTACAACCGCCTCGGCTATGTGCCGCGTGATGTTGGTGTCAGGTATTCCGCTGCGAGAACGTTGGAATATGCCTACAACGACTGGTGTATTGCACGCCTTGGTGCTGCGTTGGGGCGTCCGAAGGAGGAGGTTGACACGTATTTCAAGCGAAGCGGAAACTGGCGCAACATTTTTAATGCCGACTGCGGACTGATGTGCGGGCGCGCCGCAGACGGTACGTTTGACGCCTCGTTCGATCCGTTCGAGTGGGGAACCGATTTCATCGAAGGGTGCAGCTGGCACTATACCTGGAGTGTTTTTCATGATGTCGCCGGGCTTGCGAAAGCGATGGGCGGCAAGGCTGCGTTCGCAAAGAAACTTGACGAGGTGTTCTTGCTGCCTCCGGTTTTCAGAGGTTATGATGGCCAGACGATACACGAGATGCGCGAGATGCAGGTAGTCAATTTCGGGCAATACGCCCACGGAAACCAGCCGATCCAACACATGATCTATCTCTACGACTGGACGGACGAGCCGCGGAAGACGCAGTATTGGGTGCGTGAGGTGATGGACCGGCTCTACAAGGCTGCACCGGACGGCTACTGTGGCGATGAAGACAACGGACAGACGTCCGCGTGGTTCGTCTGGAGTGCGCTTGGGATGTACCCTGTCTGCCCGGGCTCGGGCGAATACGCACTGGGGACGCCGCTTTTCGAGAAGGCGATAGTCTCTTTTCCCGGCGGGAAGGAGCTCGTCGTTTCTGCGCCGGGAGTCTCGGCGACGCGGCGCTATGTGAAGCAAGTGGCATTGGAAGGCAAGGTCGTGCAAGGCAACTTTCTCAAGGCGTCTGACTTGACCAATGGCGGCGAATTGTCGTTTGTGATGGCGGAGTGAAATCAAACGTCTGGAACTTGCGGGACCCTTCGGGATGAAATTCCGAAGGGGAGCAGGTTGATTTTTGAAATAACGATGGGGTGAGGCGTGATCGTGTCACCCCGTTTGCGTGTCTCTTTGTCGATGGATGCACCGGCTTGACTTCGTCATGTCCGGAAAAGGAGTTTTTGCACCGGAAAGAAATACATAAAACATGAAGCCATTGGCGCGTCGGTAACGGCGCGTTTTTTGTAGTTTCAAATATATTTCATCAGCCTTTCGGCATTGCGCTGGAAGGTCTTTTTTTTTAAGGGCCCGTCCATTCGAAAAGGCAACGGGGATGTTCGTTGTCCGAGGATTATTGGAGAAATGGCAAAGGGTTTGAGTAGCGGTTTGCATTTCCTGCCAGATGCAAGCGCTGATTTGCTAAAGTTTTGGTACAAAACGAGTTCAAAAAAACAGCTGGTGAGCCGAAGTTTTTTTTTTTACAACTGTTTCCGGCAGTGAAGTCGGCAGACGGCATGAGCTATCTTTACCGCACATGGAAGATCGTTCGCCTTGCCGACCAGAAGATACGGCAGATCGGACAGTTCTATGTCCCGCCGGTCTGCCGTACCATCTACAGCCGTTGCGACCTCCATCCCAGGTGGCGTCCCGACGGCAAGATGATAGGCTTCAACTCTGTACACGAAGGTTACCGTCAGGTCTATGTGATGGATGTGAAGTGATTTTGCGGCGGAGTTGCTACCGCATCGGCTTGCTGCGCATATTATATAATTCTAATAATGATTGATGGCTTTCCTGACAGAGCAGCATAGGATGCTGTTCAATGAAATCTGGACCATGATACATTACGGACAGAGCTGGCGGTTCCCCAGAAACCTGCGATTTCGTCGCTGCCTTCTTTTCTGCCATTATACTTATCTGAAGAAAGCGACCACACCTGTCATTATCATCTGCGCGGAAAGCGCGGAGAGAACAAGTCCGGTCAACCGCATGAGAATTGATATCCCCTGTTTACCCAGCCTTTGTTCAATCCACGCTCCGATGCGCAGAACACCCCACAGTACGATCAGAGCCGCAGTCAAAGCCAGAACCGCCACTCCACGAGACATCCAATCTCCAATATCCGCACTCAAGACAAGAAGCGGTCCGCATGTGGCGGGGCCTATGATCACCGGCATCGCAAGCGGCACAACCGCGATGTCTTCTCCCTCTTCCTGTTCTACGGGCTTGACCTTCGGGTTCATGAGCGATACTGCGGAAAGAAACAGCAGAGCCCCAGCACCGATGCGGAACGCGTCTACACTTATCCCGAAGACGCGGAAAATGACCTGACCGAAAGCGAAGAGGATTATCGTTATGACCCATGCAGACAGAGCGACTCTGTCCGCGAGCCGCCCCCGTTCAGCCGCAGTAAGATCAGGCGTCATGGCGAGAAACATTGACAACGCGAAGAACGGCGTCGTCAAAAAGAAATACTTTAACAGTGTCTCGACAAAAAGTGTAATCATTTCTTCTGCCTCCGGTATTAAATCAGAAAGCACCATCTATTCCGCTCGAACGCTTCCGTCACCGACTGATGGAAATGCACCGTCTTATCGACGTATATGCCGCCATGCTTTATAAGATCGGCAAAATCGCCCGTGGGTATAGCTATCGGTTTCATTTGCGCAGATTATATCACATGATGAGATATGGAAAAATGGAGAGTCGTGTCCTGCAGAGAATGCTCAGCTTAGGAGAGAGTGAGTTCTGTTTTTTTTTTAATTGCCCTCAAATGGTTGGAGGATTTGAGTCGTGACACGCAGTATGCTGCTGCGATTTTCTGAATGCTCGCGTAGAAAGGCCCATTCTATTGCGGAAAAGGTTGCGCATGGAATCGGAGTTTGTGAAGCCGCTGAGGTGGGCGATGCGATCAAGCGGCAGTCGTGTCTCCGCCAGAAGCTGCTTTGCCTTCCTTAATCTGTGAGCAGTCAATTCTTCGGCAACGGAGGGGAGTCCGAACTGCCTGAAACGCATATCCAGCAGGCGGCGAGAGATGCCCAGCCGCTTGGCGATGTCTGTTGCGCAAATTCCTGATAATGCCTGTTGTTCGACCAATATGAGTGCACGTTCCACAAGCGAAGTCGCAGGCGCGATGTGGGCTGACGAGCCGCGTACGACGATCGAAGCCGTATGGAACGGATCGGAATTTATTTTCGGACGACGGATCCCGTTCATCATCGCATCCAAAACAGTCGCGGCCGCATGGCCTTGTCCATCGCGGTCTGCCCTGATGCTCGTGAGGGTGGGGGACGCATTGTCGCAGATGAACTCGTCGTCATCCATCCCGCAGACCGCAACTTGCGCCGGGACAGACAATCCTGCATTCCGGCATGCTGAAATGACTTCGGTGGCGCGGTAATCCCAAGACGCCATTACCGCGGTTGGCTTTGGCAATGCCAATAGCCAGTCAGCCAATGTTGAAGTGTCAGATTGACTATCGGCTGGAGATTTGAAAACCGCGAGACGTTGTGCGTTCTTGCCGAGACCGCGTTGAAATCCTTCAAGGCGCTGACGTGACCACAGATGGTCGTCGACATCCGGAACGAAACCGAAGCTCCTGAAGCGTCCAAGTGACAGAAAATGCTCTGCCGCAAGCGTGCCGATATGGACATTGTCCTCATCCGGCAAACGGAAAATGCCATTTCGATTCTTGATGGAATTCGTCATGAAGGAAACAACCGGGATATGTGTGTCAGCGAGTGTGTCCAGGATTTCCGCTGACGGATGGTAACAGACAAGAAATCCTTGAATGCCGTCGCGTTCGGCTTGACGGATGCCGGATGCGGTAAATTCCGTCTCCGTGCGGACGAGCTGCAGATCCCAGTCGTGTCCCTCCGCAAGGTAACGGTAAATGCCTCGCAGCCGCTGTCTGCCGGTTGCGTTCATCATCTTTACCGCCACCATCACACGCCGTGAACGGTTGATTGCAATTTTGTCGATATTGTATGCCATCGGGGGCGAATTGTACCATAATCCGTGCAAAATGTATTGGGTTTCTTTTCCATTATCATTCGCTTATTCTTTCTTGTATTATTCGGATGAAGATTTGAACTTCGTGTATAATTGTGGCCCAAATTCAAATACCCAGCAAGCATCTACACCGGAGGAAAATTCCAATGAGAAATAGTGTCAAACCATGTGCAAGGCGTATTCTGAAATGTAGTCTTGACTGTGCAGTGTTCTGCACGGTGTTGATTTTGCCAACGATTTTATTTGCCGAACCTCAGTGGCCTTCCGATTTCGATTCGCAGGTAGAGAAGAGAATTGCAGAGCATCAATCTGTAAACGCCACAGTTGTCACAGCTGATATGTTCAGTTACGATACGATATCAGGTTTCCCTGGATTTCTTGATGGAATTGGAGATATTGAAACGCCCTTTGATTCCAGAGTGCTCTCGTGGGGAGTGGCATGGAATGCATGGCTTTTGACCAAGCCGCCGGTAGGTTTTTCGCTCATATTACGTTAAATGGAAGGTTGGTGAAAATCATGAGAATGATTGCTGTTTGTTTTGTTGCTTTAATGATTTCTCAGTGTATTGCAGCAAAACCGATGATTTCAAATGTTGTGTTCGAGCAGGATTCAGGTAGTTGTCTAGTGCGGATTTCTTATTCTTTATCTGGTTCAGATGCTATAGTCACTGCTGACATACTTACCAATGGTGTCTCAATCGGCGCTAAGAATTTCCGTAATGTCTGGGGTGATGTCAATAGGGTTATTTCGGTAAGCGAGGCGGATGTTCGCGAAATCTACTGGTCACCTGGTACGGATTGGCCAGGATATCTTGTTGATGACGGATCGCTTTCGGTGAAACTTTCTGTACATCCGCTCTTCAATCCTCCGCAGTACATGGCAATCTGTCTTGGAGATCCAAATGCTCCGAAGTTCTTCTATTCGTGTGAAGATGCACTTCCTGAAGGTATAACAGCCTCACGCTGGAAAACTGATTGGGTGCTTATGCGTAAAATTGAGGCTGCTGGCGTTAAATGGCGTATGGGATCTCCTGGGTACGAACAGATGCGCGATACACGGGAAAAGGCGCATCTTGTCACGCTGTCCGAGGATTACTATATCGCAGTATATCCAATGACGCAACGCCAACATTTCATCGCATATAAAACGTTGAATGTGCAAGCTCAAAGTTCAGGTACTGCTAAGTCTCAGCCTTCGATATTTCAGGGAAGGGTCAACAGTGATATGCGACCAGTGGAAAACGTACAGTGGCATACGTTGCGCGGTGATGGCGGTGTTTCAGGCGATGGTGCGGCGATTTCTGATAAGCCGTATAGTTGGCCGGCTAAAGGGCATGCAGTTAATCCAAACTACATGATTGGTAAGTTACGTGCTAAATACAATGTTGAATTTGATCTTCCTACCGAAGCTCAATGGGAATATGCATGTCGCGCAGGTTCTGGAAATGATGTATATGACTGGAATGCCGGGATAGACAATCTTGCTTGGACATCGAACAATAGTGCAGTTGTGGAGAATGGAGTTGAGATTCGACAGACACATCCAGTTGGGCTTAAGAAGCCGAATGCTTTCGGCCTTTATGATATGCTTGGTAATGTTCAGGAATGGACTCTTGATTTTCATGCCTCTCAGATGCCGCATAACGTTGACGGCTCTCCAATCATTGATCCGGTTGGACCTGACAAGCTGGAAAATATGCATGGCAAGGGAGCTTATCGCGTACGTAAAGGTGGCTCGTACAACGACGTAAACTGTCGCAGTTCTGCGCATGGAATACCTTATTATTCCCAGAATGCAAACAGCGCAATCATAGGATACAGATTGTGCGCACCTGTAAAGTTGATGGATTAAGGCGAAAGGAATTGCCGTTATGAATAAGTTTATGACAGTATTGGTAACCTCGGCAGCTTTACATGTAGCAGGAGCTGTTCCGATGATAAATCCAGAAACCATCAAATTTGCACAAGACAAATCATCTCGTGTGGTCAGTATAACCTACGATTTGGAAGAGGAATGCGCAATTGTCACGTTTGATGTGCTTACGAATGGAGTTTCAATTGGTACCATCAACTTCACGAATGCCGTTGGAGATATTAACCGAAAGATTAACGCCGGCAAAAACAAGCGAATTGTGTGGCGCCCTTGGGAGACCTGGCCTGGATTTCGGTTCGAAAACTCTGAAGCGTCAATTAAGGTGACTGCGTGGTCGACCAATTCGCCGCCTCTGTACATGGTGGTTGATCTAGATAATCCTGCGCCTGAAAATGTGCGATACTACGCAGATGCTGATGCGGTGCCTAATGGAGTCACAGATATGGCATACAAGACATCAAAGCTTGTAATGCGTCGCATCCCTGCCACAGGTGTCATGTGGCGTATGGGTGACATTAAATGTGAAGATAATGTACAGTCGGATAATGTATCACGGTTAGTTGTATTGACAAACGATTATTACATCGGCATTTACCCTGTTACTCAAGGACAATGGAGACGTGTGTACGATTACGGAGCAAGTGGAAAAAGCAGATATCCAAGTGTCTATAGTGGGGAAGATCGCGATGTGCATCCAGTAGAAAATGTTGAATGGAGTAAGATTCGGGGAGATGGAGATCCTGATCAGTATAATTGGCCAAGAGACGGTCATCGCGTTAATAGCAGTTACTTCTTGGGGTGTATGCGGGCCGTAACATCCATTCAATTTGATTTACCCACCGAGGCGCAATGGGAGTTTGCCTGTCGTGCAGGTACCACAGGTACCAACAATGTGGATGGAGTTTCGCTTGATGATACCGCATGGCATAGCGGTATCGCCAGTACGTCCATGCCTGTGGGACTGAAACTGCAGAATGCGTTCGGACTTTATGATATGCTTGGAAATGTTGAGGAGTTGTGTCTTGACCGTAAAGGAGGTAATAAAGCCAATGCGGATGGAACTCCTGTTATCGAGCCAGTTGGTGCTGATTCAACATCAGGAAATCGCATCCGGAAAGGCGGTGGATTTATAAGGAATAACGATCTGAGTATTTACTGGTGCCGTCCTGGTATCACGAGTACTGGATGGTCGCAGAATGCCGCCAATAAATGCATGGGATTTAGATTATGCTGTCCGATAATGGCACCATAACATAATATTAGAAAGGGCATAACAATGAAGAAGTTCAGTTATTCAGTTTTGTGTTCAATGTGTTTATCTGCGTCTCTTGCGTCCAAGCCGGTTGCCAATAATATAAATGTGGAGCAGGACAGTTCAGGACGTGTGGTAGTCTCATATGATCTTGTGGCAAGTGGCGGCTCTTCAGAACCAGGTATTGTCACTGTTGACTTTCTTTGTGCAGGGAAGACAATTGGTGCTGAGAATTATGCATTGGTATGGGGTGACGTTAACCGGAAGGTTGAACCAGGAGTTGGCAAGAAGATATGGTGGTTGGCCTCTCGAGATTGGAGCGGTCATTCATATGCCTCCAATGGTACGCTCACGGCATTAGTCACAGTATGGGCGACAAACGCTCCACCTACATACATGGAAATCAACCTTTTGGATCCCAAAGCCATAGCATACTATTCATGCGAGGCTGCGGTTCCAATGGGAGTCACCAATGAGATATATAAAACAGATCGTATGTTGATGCGCCGCATTCCTGCTAAAGGCATTGTCTTTCGTATGGGATCTCCATCTGTTGAAGAAAACAGAAATCCAGATTACGAGGCTCCGTTCTTTGCGTCATTTTCGTCTGATTATTATATAGGCATCTATCCTGTGACGCAAAAGCAGTATTATAACTTGCAGTTCCTTGCTGGATATGCTGGTGCGAACTACAGTTATCGTGTTCCGTCGTATTTTAGTTCAGATAGAGGCTTTGATAATGCACATCTGCGCCCTGTAGAACGTGTTTCATATCAAAAGTTGCGTGGGGAAGATAATAACGCCGCAACAGATGAGGATGCGGATTGTCTTTGGCCACAGTGTGGACACGCGGTCCTAGAATGGTCGTTTATTGGGGTTTGGAGGGAAAAACTCGGTATAGAATTGGATTTGCCTACAGAAGCGCAGTGGGAGTACGCATGTCGTGCTGGTACATCAGGTCCAATCAATGTGGAAGGCGCAACATTGGACGATGTCGCTTGGCATCCGGGAAACAGTGCGGTTGAAGGTGTGCGCCAGACGCATCCTGTCGGATTGAAGCTTCCGAATGCGTGGGGTCTTTACGATATGCTTGGCAATGTCAGTGAATTGTGTCTTGACTGTGTAACCATTGATTCATACCCTGTAGCGGAAACTGTTGAAGAAGCTAAGATAGATTATGGTGGGAATGAAGCCAATGTAAGTGGGAATGTTCGTGCCCGTCGTGGTGGATGTTTCGGTTTTGTCAATGACAAAGGGCAGGAGATTGGATTTGACTGTCGTAGTGCAGCTCGTAAAAGTCAGTTCTCGGTCGCTTGCGATGACCCGAATCAAGGACTTAGACTTTGTTGCCCAGCTGGTGACGCTGTGTCAAAATGATCCACTTGAGTCTTGTTTTTGAAATAAATATCCGTTTAAAATGAGGATTGAGATGAAAATCATAATATTGATGCTACTATCATTATCATTCATTGCTTTTGCAGGCAAGCCAAAGTCCAATTACGACAAGTCGAAGATTCCATCATATACGTTGGAAGATCCTCTTCAATTTATTGATGGAAGGAAAGTGAAAACATTTGAAGACTGGCGTGTGCGACGAGCGGAGATATTGGAGCTCTTTCAGAGGCGTATGTATGGAAGGCTTCCACCGAAACCATCGGCTATGGTCACGGAATTGATTGACGAAAAGGAAACTTGTTCTTCCTTTGGAATCCGCAGACGCGTACGAATGTGGTTTAAGTCAGATAAAACAGGTCCGTACATTGACTGGCTGGTGGTAAGACCAAAGCATGGTTCTGCGGCATCTCCTGTTTTGCTGTTTCTCAATTCACTTGGATCGTTTCAGATTCTACCAGATGAAGATTTACTTCCTGCAGATGGGTTCATAAATGAGCTTGGCGATTCTAAAACGGTAGAGAGTCGTAAGAAGTTAAAGAATAGCCCCAAGCATCGTGCATCGTGGGCAAATCCATGCTCTCGCTACCATTTACCTATTGCTGCTGTGCTTGCGCGAGGTTTTGCCATTGTCACAGCGTGTTACTTTGACATTGCGCCAGATCCTTCGGAGCAGAAGGATAGAGCCACTAAATATCGTCGCCGATGCATGGAATTGTGGCCGGAAACTAAAGGTCAGGACGATGATACTCGTGCGATTATGGCGTGGGGATGGGGCTTAATGAGAGGCATGGATCTTGTTGAGGAAGAATCTGGTTTGGATGCAAAGCGCGTGGTCGTAACTGGATGTTCGCGTCTTGGTAAAGCTGCACTTATTGCTGGTGCATATGATGAACGTTTTGCTGTTGTGGTTCCAAACCAAACAGGAAAGGGTGGTGTGCCCCTCACAAAACGGTTCTATGGAGAGAATATTGCTACTGAGGCATATAGTTTTCCACATTGGTTTACACCTGGATATCTTGCCAATGCTGGTCGAGACCATCTGATGGATTTCGATCAGCATCTATTACTTGCCTGTGTGGCACCGAGAGCATTGCTTGTAGAAGGTTTTAACCAGAAATGGTTCGATACTGAAGGCGAGTACCTTTCGGTTAGGGCGGCTAGTCCAGTGTGGGAGTTTCTTGGCAAGCCGGGGTTACCAAATGGATGCTGGCCTGATAGCTTCTCTACGAATGCTATTGGCAAATACCTTGGGTATGTCAGAAGGGACGGACCACATGGGCTATGGGCGTATGATTGGAAGTGGATGATGGATTTTGCAGAAGGAGTGTTTGGTAAAGCGGATAGATAAAACATGAGAATTATGCAGTTTATATTGAGATATCGGCAAATGCAGTTTGAATGGTGTGAGAATGAATGGGTGAGGGGCGGCTGTTACCACTGGCCTAGCCCAACAATGGATGCATTCGCGGCAATTGGAACAACTACATATGGCCGACATCCGCAGGTGTGGATGCAAGTTCCTTCATGGGTAGACTGCGCAGCAGGACCGGTTTTTCGTCGCAGGTTGATCTTCCCACAGAGGCGCAGTGGGAACATGCGTTCCGCGCCAACACGTCCGGCGGATCGTACACAAACGCTACGGACTTCACCGGTCTCGGACGATACAACGGCAACCGGTCAAGCGACGACAAGACGGGCAATGTGGATCCCGACGTCGGAGGCACCATGTATGTCGGATCGTATCCGCCCAATCCGTGGGGGCTTTATGACATGTTCGGCAACGTCCTTGAGTTGTGCCTCGACCGCTATCTGGCGGAACCGCAAGGTGTGCAGTACAACGTGGAGCAGGTCGATCCGTGGGGGCCGGGGGATGATGAGACGTCATCCGGCAACAGTCGCGTTGCGCGTGGCGGATGCTGTCGGCGACGAACAGAAAATCGGCGGCGACCGCATGGCGGTTGTGAAGTAGGGACACAAACTGTTTCGCTGATGGATATTCTTGATACAGTTTTTTCGTGGATCTCCGCTGCGAACGAGGCGCTGTGGGGCTGGTGCGTCCTGTGGTTGCTTGTGGGTGTGTCCGTGGGACTTACCTTCCTTCTGAAGGGATTTCAGTTCAGGAAGTGGCGGACGATGTTCTCCGTCTTCGGTCGTGAGAGCGAATCGGTACGGCGGAACGGGTTGGGGATTTCGTCATTTCAGGCGTTTTGTGTGTCGCTTGGTGCACGTGTGGGCACGGGCAACCTGGCTGGGGTGGCCTCGGCAATCGCGGTGGGAGGGCCTGGGGCGGTCTTCTGGATGTGGGTGATGGCGCTCTTCGGGGCGGCAACCGCGTTTGCAGAGGCGGTGTTGGCCCAGCTGTACAAGCGGCGCGGGGAAGGGTCCTTTTTCGGCGGTCCGGCCTACTACATGAAGTATGGACTCCAGTGCGCGCCCATGGGCGTGGCGTTCGCGACGGTGCTGGTGCTGAATCAGGGAATGGCGAGCCACATCGTGCAGAGCAACGCGATATGCGGCATTCTGGGCGAACGCACCGGCTGGGCGGCGGGCGCAACCGCTGTGGTGCTGGCCGTGCTTGCGCTCGGAGTATTCTTCGGCGGAGTGCGGCGCGTCTCGCGCGTCTCCGCCGTTCTCGTGCCGTTCATGGCGCTCGGATTCCTCGCGCTGGCGGCTTGGGTGGCGCTCACGCACCTCAGTGAGCTGCCGCGTGTTCTGGACTTGATAGTGTCTGACGCTTTCGGCTTCAAGGAGGTCGCGGGAGGCGGTGTGGGTGTGGCCGTGATGCAGGGTGTGCGTCGCGGACTCTTCTCGAACGAGGCGGGAGAGGGATCGGCGCCAAACGCCGCCGCTACGGCGGATGTGTCGCATCCGGTAAAGCAGGGGTTCGTCCAGGCGCTCGGAGTGTTCGCGGACACGCTCGTCGTCTGCACCTGCACGGCGGCAATCATTCTGCTTGCCGGGTTCGAGGACTTCGGCGAGGGTGGTATTGTGCTCACATCCCGCGCGATGGCTGCGCATCTGGGATCGTTCGGTGCGTGGTTCCTGATGGCAGCC
>JAEIGA010013903.1_pt1 | contig 12235 bp, 15 predicted proteins | sample 9270691 | NCBI WGS metagenome assembly JAEIGA01 (sample SAMN17057246, study PRJNA624740) | gut metagenome | biome: biome; isolation source: fecal sample | host: Bos grunniens | place: China: Xizang | collected 2019
ATGGCAGAAATGATAACAGATGTAAATCGTGAGCATCTCAAGAGTGAAGACGTATTAAGCGACCACGCGTATCTGTGGGATGGTACAAAAGTAGTTAGAATGTAATTGAATAGTAAGGGTTGCAGGTGGTGCGGTTGCCACCTGCGCCCGATATTTAGGAAGGGGCGTGATTTTATGATAAATGAGTATGTAACAAGGTATAATGTGGAACGCTTGCCCGTGTTAGTGTCTGACCGTGCGGTGTCATATGGTAGCGCAAATGATACTTATGATAGTCCTAGTGATGTTGCGTTATTCTTATGGAATGGTCTACATATGACTGATGACACCGAGGAAAGAGTTGTGATGTTGTGTTTTAATACGGCAGGGCATATGATAGGATTTTTTGAAATAAGCCGTGGTGGGCTTGATTATGCAGTTTTTGATGTATCAAGTATAGCGAGAAAAGCTTTATTGATAGGTGCGAGTTCTATTATTGTCGCTCATAATCACCCAAGCGGAAATCTTACACCGAGTTGTGAGGATGACAAGGCAAGCGAGAGAATAAAAGAGATGTGCAAAATAATAGGGATTAGATATAATGATTTTGTGATTGTTGGCTTTGATAAGTATGCTAAATGTAACGCCTATTATAGTTATAGTGAAAGAGAAAGGATGTGATATTATGCGAGATACGTCGATATTTTTTGAAGAGTTGGAGAACCTGCGAGAAACTCTTAATAGAGTTATCGAGTTAGGTGGCATCGAGTGGGATGTTGTAAAACAGTGCTACACATCTGTGATACTGGATGAAGTAAACAGTCAAGAATTGATGGAGTGTATGGAGGACTTACAAAAAGAGTTAGAGTTTTATCACGAGTAGAGAGAAAGGAGATAGCGAGATATGGAGATCCCATTTTACAGCGAGAGATATAAGAGTTTCGATATCATATACAAGAGTTACATCGACACATACATAATCAGAGGACCATACCTGGTAGGAGTTCTAGTCAGAGAGAATTATCCAGAGTTCCCGACATACCGAGAAGCAGTCGAGTATATAGACGAGTTGCGAGAAGGGAGATATAAACATGAAAAGAGATAAAGAGTTTGAGCGAGAAGAGAGTTCTGCGAGTATGATCATCGCAGCAGCGATAATTTTCATCACATTATGCATCATTGATTATCTGCTCATTTTCTGAGAGTTATCAAAGAGAGAAAAGCCCCGCCGGTCACCGACTAGCAGGGCTTTTCGAGTTTATAAATATGTTGCAATATGAATATCAGCTGTTTGCACCAAGCCTAAAGAGAATCCATCCCCATCCCATATAGGTTTCGCCATTAGCACCACGTATAACAGTACCAAGAGGGAACCACCTACGATAATTAACATAAGCATGCTTAAACATCCGATAATCATTTATATTTACGGTTGAACCTGAGACATTTGCAAAATAAAAGTTTCCAACCAAAGGTAAGAGCTTTAATTCAGTTAAGGCAGGATCATTGTTGGAAAGTCTCGCTGCATCCATCTCCGGAAAATTGGCGATAGCAGAAAGAGCACGACTCGTAAGAGTTGAGCCACCATCGAAACCATTGTTTGAGTAAATATTACCATCATCCTGTTCAGCAATAAATACCCGGAGTCTAAAAGTTGATGGTGTTGTGTATGGTGTGACGCCCGATCCTGCAGGGTTACCGGAACCGTCAAAGGCGATAAATGTGTGTGAACCATCGTCAGCAAAAATCCACCTATCTGTAAGGTAAGCTCCTATCTCGCCCGTCAGATAAAATGAAGCTGATTTACTATCTGAGAAAGTAACAGTATAAATGCCATCGTCGTATGATAGAGAAATACCAATCTCCAAAAGGGTATCACATATTTCCTGATAAGAGGATTTATAAAAAACTTTATATCCAGCCATTTTTATTCTCCTTTATGATAATGGTGTAACGTCAGTGATTGACAGTGTTTCAGCGTTAAGAGTAGATGCACCCGAAGTCACCTGAGGATCTGTGATCGTAGTGACATCACCACTCGGTGGTGTAGGAGTCTGTGAAGCCTTGCTTAGCATGACGTATACGTCAAAACCATCATGTGCAGGCTCTGTGGCAACACCATAAACCTCTAAATACCAAACATCACCATCTTTTGAGAGTGCGTATGTGATTGTACCACCATGAGTATTATTTTCTTCATATATTATAGGTGGAGTCTGCTGAGACAAAGTATCGGCATCAAAGATAAATGTGTGTGCCATATTGATGGTCATACCTATGGGCTTACCATCTAACGGAATCCTTACATATGCGTAGTAGGGACTTAACTCATCGAATACATAATCAAGAGCATTTACAAGTAAGTCCACGCTGATTGAGCTTCCACCGCCTGAGCCACCACCTGATCCCGTTGATAAGCCATATATCTCATATTCAAACCTACAACTATCTCCACTACTAAAGCCACTAAGGTCCACAGCAAAATGGTTTGCGTGATTTCCATAGTAATAAATACCTAAAGTGCGGTTTTGTGAGCCCACATTTACGTCATACGATATAGCTGGAGCTCCTGAGTAGCTCATATTAGCTGACAAAATTGGAGTAGGCGTATTGAAAATAGGCTGACCATTTACTTTAAGTAAAAGTGCAATCATATCACAGTTTGTGCTATCTATAGTTTCAACAAAACCGAGATAACCCTGATCTATGTCACTGGTAGTGATATCTCCTGAAGCTAAGAGAGTCATACCACCGCTACCCGATCCACCCGATCCGCCGGTAGCTGAAAGTGTGCCATCCTGAGTGATACTAAGCCCCGATCCTACCTTAATACCACCAAGTGTGGAAGCTGTAGCAGCTGGAAGCACATACGATCCACCCACGTCAGCCATTGTTGCAAGCTGATTTGACGGTGTAGCATTAGCCGGTATAAGGCTATTGATGCTAGTCAACGTAGTTTGTATAGTTCCAATATCTGTAAGAATTGAGGTTATATCATCCTCAAGATCATCAATAGACTGAGAATGTTCAGCAACAGTACGCTCCAGTGCCTCAATTCTAGCCAGCATAGCTGCCACTTCAGGTGGGAGATCCTGGGATGACATATTAAAAATAATATCATCCAGCTTAGTCATAGTCTCATTCCAGTCGTATAACCAAGTCGGTTTATCAGCACTCTCAAAGAGTGGCAGCCTTAGATGAGATGTATACTGCATGTTATTTCTCCTTATTCAGTAACAATCGGTGTAAGTGACATAGCCATTTCACAGTCAGCATCTGTAAGTGTGGATCTCTTTACAAGGATAAGTTTCTGCCCTGATTTCAGATAAGCTGTCTGTGAATATCTATGATCTGTACCTACCTCATTGACATTCTGAAGGAAAGCTCCTACAACGTCAATGGTATTTATCACATTATTTGAGCTATCTGCTACAGCAACGTCAAAACGTGCATCAGCTACGTTAGCAGTCAGCTGTTTGAAACGGTAAACGATCTCCAGCTTAGCAAGGCAGTCGTTAGTAGCAGTATACAGTACAGTTTTGTCCGGCACATCTGAAAAATGATCGTAATTGATATACGGTTTATCATTCCACTGATAACCGGTGGTATTCTGTCCACCTATTGCCTGAACGAGTGCACCAAGATTTTCAACCTCAGGGATAAGCTGAGCTGTGCCCTGTTCAGCTGCATCTGATACACCTTTTATGGTGGAGTCAATCTGTTCCATCGCACCATTCCAGTCAACCAGCCATGATGGGCGGTCCGTACCTACAAAGAGTGGAAACTCATAATTTACAGTTCTATTGCTTGCGTTAGTAGCCTGTGACATTTTCTAACTCCTTTCACTCATTTACATCATAATAAAGCACATTGAAATACCCCACCAGCTTCTTACCTACGTATGAGCTATTTGTAGGATAAATAATACGGAATGAAATTGCGTCTGAGCCATTTCCAAACTCAGTGATAAGATTTATTCCAGCCGGATCTGAGACGTACATATTAGGCGCGTGAGAATACACAGTTCCGTTTACATCAACGTCAACATGTGAAGGTAGAAGCCCTACAATTTTACATCCCGATCCTAAGGATGCTGAGCCAGCCCACATATAAGCATTGCCACTCTGAGACTGAGATGTAGGCAGCGCATTACAGATAATTCTCAGCGATGTTCTATAAAGATTCTTAGTTCCAGCACTTGTTTTGACCGTGCCTATAGCCTCTGAGACGGGATCAGGATTTTCACGATCATCCCATTCCTGATTTCCAGCAGTATTCTCAAGGCGTGTAACACGTGTGTCAAGTGCTGCGATCTGCTGATTTTTAAGCTCCATATTCTGCTCCAATCCATCAATGTCAAGTTCAGCGTCAGCAATACGTGATCCGGTAGTAGCAGCCCAGCTCTCCAAGTTAGTAACCTTTGTCTCCAGGGTGTTTACCTTAACAAAGATCTCAGCCACATGTAGCTGTATGGTTGAAATGCTTTCATTGACATTAGTTGATAAAGTATCAATAGCAGTATGAAGCTCAGCCACATCCTGATTTAGTTCTGAGCTGATATTAGCTGTTTCCTCTTTAAGATCCTTGATATCCTCTGTGGCCACAGAAACTTCAGCTACAGCAATTTCAACCTCATTTTTCACATTATCAACAAGGTTTCGCATAAGCTCAACCTGAGCTGTTACATTGCTTACTTTGCCATCTGCTGATATAGCAGTGTCTTTGACATTCTGCATCACAACATCGAGCTGCTCCATTGTTCCATTCCAGTCAACAAGCCATGTGGGTTTATCTCCTGATACGAATAATGGTAGCCCAAAGTTCAAAGTTCTGTTTGTTGCGTTTGTTGCTTCTAACATAATACGCTCCTTTCATATAGTATATTATATCACGATTATACGCCACTGTCAAGCGTCCAGTTCAGTAACATCGTACACATGTGTAGCAGTATAAACTGAGATATTGTTACCAGCATCCATTACAAGTGTGGCCTCATCATTTGTGACTGTAATAGTAACAGAAGTGCCACTCAGGAGTACGACCTGAGCACTTTCAGCTTTTACTGTAATCACATCCGGTGTACCCACCTGAGATAAGACAAGGTAGCCAGCATTTTTGAGGACGGTTGAAAGAGATGGAGTTCCTTCAGATATTGTACCTCTAAACAGATAATTCTGATAAGCTCTATTTTTAAGATCAATATCCGGCTCGGTATAATACTGATTGCTATCCTGAGGATATGCTGAGAAAGTGGAAGCGTCAAACTCGCCAGCAGTAAACTCATATCCATCATACTGATTAGCTTTTTTACCATTCCACTTAAGCATATTTGAAATGTAAGCCACAACACTTTTAATTGACTCATGCTTACCTGTAAATGGATTAAACATTTCTCTCAGCTCATCTCTGTAGATCCACATAGCATTGAGATCGTACTGAAGCGCCTGAAGGCAGCGACGTTCAAAGGCCTCTGCTGTAAACTCCATGAGATCATAGTCATAGGCCTTGATCCCAAAATAGCGTAAGCTGTTCCATGTTTCAACAATAGATCTTTCAACATTTGTAAAATAACCCTTAGAAGGAGAATAGACAAGCGGAAACTCCTTGGCCAGCCGAGTTATTCTATCATTGATGGCTTTTATCTGTGCTCTAAGATCTACAGATGATATGCCTACCTTCTGATCCGTGTATCTCTTACTGAGGAGATAATACTTGTTTATCTCAACATCAAAGTCATTACGGATTGATACCAGCTCAGCGTCAATGTAATCACGCAGCTCCTGTGTGGTAGTATCAATTTTCTGATCCAGTCGTGATACCTCACGTTCAAGATGCTCAATTCTGCGTATTACTGGAGCCAGTTTGTTGTCTATTCTTTCGTCAACTTCTTCCATCACATGATTGATGTATTCGGTCAATTCATTTAATTTATGAATTACCTTAGAAAGCCACTCTTCATAAGAGAGTACATCATCATAGACGGCCGGAAGTACAAGAGGCGCAAGTGGATAATGAAAAGCACCAGGTATTTTTCTCATATTTTTTCTCCTTTACCATACAAGCATAAAAAGTTTATCAAGTTCATGTATAATATCCATATCAATGTTCAGAAAAGTCTGCCTAAACTTCATGAGCATTTCAGAATATGTTTCGGACCCTGTCTTACCAAACATCTTACCAAAATAATCAAGGGTTCCGGTTTCAAGTGATGTTTCATTAAGGTTTTCTGTTTGTGCAGTCTCATTAGTAGTAGACTCATTAAACTTATTATCACTCGATCCTCTACTATTCTCCCCGCCGTGATCATCAATAGAGCCATTCTCGTCTGTAATATCATGTCTGTTAGAAAAACTATGCTCTGCATCCGTGGTGGGAGATGTGATGGTTTCGGTAACATCAGATAGATAATTGGATGTGTCACCAACAGCTGTCACAGCATCGATAGCACCAAGCGGAGTATCGGAATGCTTTACTAAAACATCAGAGCCGGCAAGCTTATCTTTTTCAGTACCTTTTTTCTCAGTATCTGATTTTAAGGTTGAAGTTCTGTTCTGTTCATATTGCTTACCCTGTTCTTCATCTGTGTGTCCAGCTGCATCACGTTCTGTAGCACTCTGCTCAAGACCAATTTTATTATGGTCTGCATCCCTTTTATCCTCACGACTTATGTTGTGTGAGTCATTCATTTCCGTATTCATAAAGGGATCGAACTTGAGTTTTTCAGACAAATACATCTGATTGTAATAAGGCATTATCTCACGCATCTTATTCTTAAGATGGTGCTTAAACAGACCTACGGTCTCTAAGCCTATCTCTCTTGTATAGAAGTGGCTCATTATCTTGGTCTCAAGATGCTCACGATAATTCTCATCGAATATCGGATAGTCAAAAGAGAAGAGCTTAGGCCTTGCCAGTCGTATAGTCTCATCAATGTCTGCCTGTGGCTGTGGCTTATCATTACGATTAGCGTAAGACTCACAGATAAACCTGAGCTGTGTTGTATAATCACTCATTTAATCACCTACCCTTCATGTGAAGTAGCTCGACCCTCTTGTTCAGCCTGGTTGATCGCAAGGATCGGAGCTTCATCACCCTGAGTATCAATATCTCCGTCACGGAACTTGACAGTGATGTTTGTACCAAACATCTTATTGATCTTGTCTGCAGCTTCCTGACGTGCCACAACGAAAGAATAACGCTGAGCCAGTGTACCGCCCATCTGCTGATCGACCTCGGATGATATGAGTCGTTCTTTTTTCTGCATGGATAGATTGGCCACACCTAAACAAGCCATGGCTTCATTCCATATGTTGACCTTTAACTGATAGATTTTATCAGACACATACGGTGCATCCGTTCTAAGGACCTGAAGAGAGTCTTTGCTAAGTCCTTTAGTACCATAAATAACTGGTCTGTTCCCATCATATTGTGCATAAATGTTTTCAAACGAAAGTCTTTCGCTTTCATCACACGTCACAAGAACAGGTGTTTTTTGTGCCCTCGCATTAACATCTATCGTTCTATCAAGGTCATATAATCGCATAGCGAAGTTTGTGATCCATTGGAAGGTTGGTCTGTGTGCAAGGTTATTCCAAATAACCACGGAGTCCTCAGGCGTTTTATTTACTGTATAACCGTTCTGACCATAGGCTTTACGCATGGTCGGAATACCATATACATCAAACTTACCTGAAAGAACTACCTTTAGTGTAAGGTCGATACCCATATCAGGATCTCTGAGATAAAGAGCCTGACCATTAAAGAGAAGAGCTTTCTCAAGATATCTTACATCACACGTATCAGGAAGACCAGCCCACTCGAACCTTGAAAGTGCTATATTAAGAAGCATATCCTCATACTGCACATAATCCCATCGGTTTGCAAGCATCGAACGGAAGTAAGCTTCGCTTTGTTTGTTTCGTCTTCTTCCCATTAGTTATATTCTCCTACGACATTCGGTGTTTTCCACCATGTAACGCCTCGATTAAATATTGTCTCGATAAGTCTACAATATTCTGAGGCACAATTACCTACAACAAGACAGTCGGCTGTTTTTATATAATGTTGGTTTCTAAGGTCATTCTTAAAATGTGGTGTTCCTATTCTATTTATAGCATATCCATAACGCGTGAAAAAGTCATCAATTCTTCTTGCGTCAAAAGAGTTTATGAACTGCTTATAGGATCTTGGTGATTTATAGCCACCCGCCAACATAGCACCACCACCGCTAGTACCATGTGATTGGTTAGGCTTTCTCACTGCCTGAGCAGTAGACACACCTAGTTTTATGCCCATACCAACGGCACCAAGGGCTGCCATACCTGGATGGCCTGTTATTTTAGTTCCCACGTTTGGTGCTGCTCCACCAGGTAAGCCACTTCCACCTGAACCTGCCGCCCACTGAATAAGATTAGAATAATCAGGTTTAGTGTCAAATGTACCTGCAAGACCGATACACCCCAATAGAGCGTTTACTGCGTTTGTTAAACCCTGATTTGCGCACCAAGCCGCAAAAGTATTGCCAATCCAAGCTGCTCTCGGAAAATTGGAAAGCACTATTTTTTCATCGAAATTAGGCGTGGTGTTATCGTGAGTGCCATAACCGATTGGCACTATCATCATCTCAGGTTCGGTCTGACAAGCTAAGACACACTGAAAACGGCAAGTGCCGGTTTGTGGTCTCCTATGAAAATATTCCCAACGATATGTATTGGCGTTCCCTTCACCATCTGATACCAGGAGTGAATAATAAGGATATGTAAATAGCTTATTATTCCTAGGCGTGTAACCATCAATGTCAGTGAAAGTAGGTACGATATCTGTGGTCTGCTTATAAGGTGAATTATAGGAAAGACGTGCAGGATATGAACTACCTTCACCAGTTACAAAACCTTTAGGCACACCCACTATAGCCACAATAAGGCTTGCTATATCATCGGGTAAATTAGCAGTAAATGTGTTCATCAAAGTCGTACTTTCAAACACCGTGCATACTAGACCTTGATAAAGACCGCATGTTTCACCCATGGAAGCAGTATAACGAAGTCTATGAGAAAGACCCTGTTCCAATATTTGAGAAGTGTCAACAGGAAAATCAAAAGGTGCATACACAAGCCAGTCATATCCGCTTGCGTCCTCATACATATTGCCTATAAGCTCAACCTTGCTTTCAGAAAAAGTCACAGGTTCAGGCTCAATATGTTTACCAATGTCATCGTCATTAACGTGAGTTCTTTCGATTAAACAATTCTTGAATGACACATTAAAAAGCGCATAGGTCTGCAGCACGTCTATCTGATAAGATATCTCTGACACATTATTTGAGATATAATCTATGTTCGTGATAAAAGCATACATCCAAGTATAGGATGGAGCTGCAGGATCTGATCCTATAGCTGGAGTCTTCCACATAAGATAATTACAATCACGGATGTGTTCTTCCTGTTTATCTACTCGGATCTTACCCGACTCAGTCTTAACATAGTTTTGAGCTGTAAGCGTAACATCTACCTTACTCTCCATATATGACTGCTGAGCTGAAAGCGAATCAAAATAAATAGAGTAGTCATAATTAGGATTAAAAGGTGTACCCTTTAATAGATATATCTCTCCAGTGTGTGCTGTGATAGCCATTTTTATTCCTTCCTATAAATATCGGCAAGGGCATACTAGCCCTCGCCGCATATTATGTGCTTACGCTACAGTGATCTCAGCTGTATCAGTTACAGAAGGATCTGTCACGCTTGTAGCAGTGATGGTTGCTGTACCGGCTGCAAGTCCAGTCACCATTCCATCCACATTGATTGAGATAACGTCAGGATCGTCAACCGTGTACTTAACTGCTTTAGAAGCAAAGTTATTAGCAGTAACGTCTGCAGTGATCTGAACTTTCTGACCGACACTGATAGTTGCAGTAGCCGGAGAAAGGTCAATAGCAGTTACCTCAGGTGTACCCTGAACAAGAACGGTTCTCTGAGCAAACGGAGACACGCTGAATGTCATCCACTCATGCAACCAATAGTTCCAGTAAATTGACTCACCGTTGAACTTCTCGGTCATCTCGTGCATATTCTGATAGATCTGCATAAATGATCCATCAATGAGAAGGGCCGGAATTGTGTTAAGAGCTGTTTTCTCAGCATCAGTAAGCGGGATATAAGCCGGATCGACTACACCGCTTGTGTTCGTGAAAAGCTGCTCCATATAGTCATTGTCGATCTCACCAAACCCATCCACAAGGATACGATGACCGTAAAACTCAGTCTTATCCATGTTGAAAGCGGATGCAAGGACCTCAACGTCCATGGTAGCATCAAACTCATTCGTAAGGATGAGATACTGCTCAGACTTCGGTGTGTGGTTCATAACACCTGCAAGGTTGTTCTTGTTGTTAAGAATAGTCCAGTTGTTAGACAATGTCTTAACCTTTGCGATGATCGCTTTCATGTTGTCGGGAGCAACAGTCGGGATCTCTGTTGCATTTCCCTGACCCTTAAGCAGCACACGTGCGATCATATACTTCATGGTCATATACACGGCATACTCAAGTGAAGTGCGAAGAGCCTCGATGATCTTTGAGATAAGATCTGATACACCTTCCCATCCCAGGAATGCCTGTTTAAGATCCTTCTCCTGAACAGTAGTCTTGAAAAACTTCTGCCAGTTCATAACATGGAATGCTGAACGAACGTCAGGGATCTCAGGTTTATACTGGTTGGTTACGCCAGCCTCAGCATCATACTGAAACGGTTTAGCCAGGTTTACAAAGATCTCCTCGGTGGTCTGTCCATACTCCACAAGACCCTTAACAAAGATTGACCATGGGTTCTCCCAAAACTTCGATGTAAGGGTAACAAACCCGATACGGTTTACCAGTGCTGACAAAAACTCATTCCTGAGTGTAGCATCACCCATTATGACATTTCCGATCACCTTAAGGTTGTCTGCGTCAACACTTGCCTCAGGTACATAGTCCTGATAATAGCTCGAAGCATCCTGACGGATATAATTCAGAATGTTCTGTACGTTAGTAGCTTTTTTGATAGGCATTTTCTTTACCTTCCTTTCTTATTATAAAACAATGTCTTCAAACTTTACTGTGTTACCTTCGCCCTCGTCAACGACTGTGGCATCTGCCTCAGGCTCTATCTTTTCGATAACATCTGAGACCTCAGGCTCCGGTCCAACATTCTTAAAGCGTGCAACATAACGCTCACGCCACTCTCCATCCAGCTTATCATATGAAGCTTTCAAAGAGTCATACTCAGACTGTAAGTCATCATTGACTGAGTCTGAAAGATCCTCAAGGAAGCCTATAGCTTCATCAGACTTATTCTCGCCCATTATAGCCGAAAAACTGTCAATGAGTTCCTGTCGCTTTCTCTGTGCCATGTTCAAACTCCTTTCTTCACTTTTCTCAGTTCTGACATAAGCTCTGATTTTAGCTCTTGCCATTTTGCATCATTTTTTACTGTACCCCGATATCTTGTAGGGCAAGCTTTTGTTGTGATATCGTAATGTCTCACGATATATTTTATATTAGGGCATTTTTTGCCATAATATCTGATTAGTTTTTTAAGAGACTTGATCTGTGCTGCCGAAGGATCTCTTTTTTCAACACCGCACAATTCTATTGAAATTGTGTTCGTATTGCTGAGGGTTCCATAATACTGACCCTTGCCGTTTTTGTCTCCTACGCTCCATGCGATATAATTCCAAGGTATTGATCTTGAAGTCTTACCGGCATAATCGACAAAAGAGTGCGCTCCAGCGTAACGATCATTTCCTGTTGCAAAATAGTCAGCCTCGTTCTTGGCACTATCCTTTGTTCCTGAGGTTGAATGAACAACCAGCCCGATTATAGAAGTCGATTTTCTCTTCACTGGTTTTCCATCAATATTTTTGAAACTCTTCGACTTCGCTAAACGTTTGTAGTCAAAAATCATCACACTCATCCTCTCCAATACGATCAACAATCTCATAAGGTTTTTCTGCATCATCATTATCACTCTGATGCTTAAGCTGTACTAAAACTGACTTAATCTTGTTTGGCATCGGAAGACCTAGCCTAACAGCATTCTCTACTATAGAAAGCCCTTCGTTTGCCAAGTAGAAAAATATGGTCGCTGTCATCAAAGCATCCTTAAGGCCGAGTCTTTCATCTAAGATGTGCGTGACAGCAACAATGGCAAACAATAGGATCTTTTTTGCTATACCCTTAAAACCAACAGCGGAAGAAAGAGTATGTTCAACAATA
>JAEIGA010013904.1_pt1 | contig 12235 bp, 7 predicted proteins | sample 9270691 | NCBI WGS metagenome assembly JAEIGA01 (sample SAMN17057246, study PRJNA624740) | gut metagenome | biome: biome; isolation source: fecal sample | host: Bos grunniens | place: China: Xizang | collected 2019
CCTGCGTCACGCTTTGCGAAACTTCGGTGCTTTCAACCACCTGCCACTGCGATTCGTAGTAGATCCATGCTCCGTTTGTACCCACAAGCATGAGTGCAAGTAGGACGCATAAAATCCACAGCCTCTTGTTTGCTCTTTCGAGCCTTTCCATGTCGCTCTCATGCACTACGAATGGGATTTCTTTGATGTCCATAGCTATACCTCCTTGTCTATACTATAGCATAAACGGTATAGTATGTCAATAATTTTTGGAAAGACTGATCTTTATCTCGACAAATGGTGCGCCAAAGATTCCTGCGGTTCCATTGCCATCTCCATCACTTTCATCAGTATCATATACTGAAGGAAGGAATCCATAATTCACAGGTCGCACGCAATAAACAGCTTCGTAATATCTTCCTGCAGTTTCTGCAGTATCCGTGTAATACATGATCTGAATGGCATCAATGACCTCATCACCAACGCCTGCGTAGCCATCCTCGTCATTCTTCCAGTCACATCCGTATACCCACGGAAGCCACCGACCACTAAGCAAGTGCACCCGATACTTGACTGAACCGCCATCTACACCGATGGCAATGCCTGTGATTGCATCATTCAGATAACCTGCTACCTCTCCGTTTTTCTTGAATTCACGGATTCCATGATGCAGGGTTTTCACGGCATATCGAATGCTTGGAATCTTAATCGGAACTGGCTCTGGAGTATGCTGAGAATCATCGTACCACTCGCTCACGTCCACACTCGTACTGATGCCCGGAATCCTGCCGTTGGATGTGTACTGCCATGCGTCATAAGGAAAGCCCGGATTCGGCTTAAAGTTGTACTCAGGCTTCCCTGAGTTTGTGCCGTATCCTGCTATCCACCACAGAGCCTGCAAGGTTTCATATGCGCCGACAAGATATGACTTGTAATAATACGCACCACAGTAAATGCCTGCCTTATACCCTGCGCCATTCACCTGCTTACACCATCGTTCTGCATGTGATCTCGCAAGGAAGCCTAGATCATTTTCTTCCAGATCGAGAAAAACTCCAAGAGTGGGATTATGCCCTTTCATGAGCCGCAGACAGTGATTGATTTCCGACTGTGACTGACTGTAATCCTTTGCATATGAATACAGATATGTTCCATAGGGAATGCCAAGCCTTTCGCATTCCCTTACATTTCGCCCCCACTGATTATCATCCTGACCCTTAATGTCACTGCCATACCCACAGCGCAAAATAGCACCATCTATATGCGGCTTTACAAGATCCCAGTTGATTACTCCCTGCGCATATGAAACATCAATTACTTTCTTCATTATCGACCTCCGGAAGCCCGGCAAGGGATGTCAGGATTGACAGGATACCTGCAAGAACAGAAGCGGATGCTACCGCTACCCAATTAACCTCACCCAGATATGCCGATGTGCCTATAGTGGCGATTGCTGTCTGACAAATCGTCTTCAAGCTACGTATCGCCGCCGCCTTGGTCCACTGACGTGTAAACATATTACCATCTCCCCTCAGAAATCTATGTTATCTATAGCCTGTTCCCTCAAAAAATCCTTTTGCTCATTCTTAATAGTCTCGGCATATGCCAATGCACTGTGCATATCTCCATTGCAATGCGCATCAGGAATGCGCTCCACAGCCTTCGCAGTAGTTTCCGCAAGAGCCATAGTTGCCACAATCATGTTCAACTGGCAGAGTTCGTATTTCTTGCGTTGCGTATATCGCCTGTCAATTTCAGCATCTCGCTTTGCACGCTCTGCCTTATCTGCTTCGTCACGCTTCTGGATTTTGTGTTCCAGAAGCCAGAAGCAAAACGCAGTTATTGCTGATGGGATACTCATTGCAACGATTAACGTTGTTATGTCCATTGGTAATCCCTCCCTGATTCAATTATTCTTCCACAGGCTCTTCAGTTGCGGTGATTGCGTGTTTGTAGCACTGGTGCATGACCGGGAATCCATCAGAAGCAATAATAGTAGCCGCATGGCTCGGAAGTTCGCTGATTGCCGCCGCCGCAAGCACTTCATGATACTTCGCTTCAGCCTTCAGTCTTGCTTTGTCAGGATCTGCATCATATGCGAAATGAACCAGATGTCCGAATTCTCCATTTGCGTACTGCTGAATTTCCATAATGTAAAACTGTGTCATATGTTACCTTCCTTTCTGCCTTATCAGGCAAGCGCAAGAAGTTCTTGCATAATTGTTGTTGCTGTTACGTTTGTTCCGGGTACAATGGTATCGCCTGAAGCAATAGCGGATGTTACTTTATATAATACATCGTTATAAATAAGATAACTGCCTACCGCATGACTCTTCGTTGCTGTATTAGATGATTCCACATCGGCTATTGAAGATCTGAGTTTGCCAATTTCATTCCTTGCGGTGAAATCAGCGGTTGATAGCCTTGCAATACTTAAACTGATATATGACGGATTTTCGCTCGTGCCGTAATTTCTGTCAGCAATACTGCAAAATCCAATCATGACAGGCTGTTCAAAAGTCACAACCGTCTTTTTTGTGTTAAAATCAACTATAGTAAACGCATTCGCAAAGGTCGAATAAGTTCCCTCGATTTTGTATATAGTTTGAGCACCAGTCATATCAGACTCAAAAATATACGTTCCTGCATCAAGCGTTTTTCTAAATGACGTGGAGGTTGTTGCGGTTGATTGTTGTCCATTAACAAAAAGATATCTTCTTACGGCTGTAGCAGTGCCGTATACTTTAAGAAGACCATTTTCTTCTTCGCATGTAACTCCAGTAAGTGTTATATTTAAATTTGGAGTGACGGCATCATACTCAAAATCATCAATGCGCCAGTTCAATTCATTTCTTAAATCACTTAATTCGCCTTCAACCGTTGAATCAAGAGCATTGATTTCGGCTTCGACAGTTGTTGTTGTTACATTTGTTTCAGGAGTAATTGTTTCCCCGGCAGTAATTGCAGAAGTAACCTTATATAAAATATCATTCAGTATAAGTAAATCGCCAACAGAATAATTTCTCGTTGCCGTTGCAGATGTTTCGACATTGGCTATAATGCCTTCGATAAGATCGGTTTTGCTGTTAACCGTCATGCCAACATCTGCTCGATAGATTACATCGGTACTGCCTGCGTCATTATAAACGGCATTGTATCCAAGCAGTGATGTGATCTCTGTTGGTGTAAGATCATATTCAAGCGGAGTAGCAAGTCTATATGTAAATATAATATTGTGACTTGCAAGCCATGTTTTAAAAGTTGCCGCATCTGTTAATGATGTGTCAATCGCACTTATTCCGTTAACATAACAATAATTATTAGTATTTCCAATCGTAATGGATGGCGTGGTTGCTCCAGAAACTGATTGTGCTTTTGGCAGTATATTACATACCGTAGAACTATCCTCAACTCCACCATAAGCGTCAGTCATATCAGACATAACAAAATAAATTCTATTCTGGTTACTGATTCGATCTGTGAAGGATGTATTTTCATTAATCGTAAATGTTTTGTATGTAACTATCAACTTCCCCTTAGTCACATCCACATAACCGCCATAGACAGTTCCCGCAGATTCAGGAAAATCAATGGAATATTTATCTCCTCTTGCGCAAATAATACTGTCAGCCACAGCACCACTGACCAAGCTGAATCGAACGTATGCCGCATCATTAGATGCTGTCCAAGACACGTATTTCGCACCGCCATCGCTCATTACTACTTGCCTTAACCATTGCTGACCTGCGCTATATTCATGTACTCGGATTCTCTGAGATGATCCAACGCTTCCTTCAAACTGAACAAAATAATTTTTCCCAGCCGTTACAGGAAGATATTCTTCTTCATGTTTCATTGCGGTGGATGAGGTTATGACTCCGCTGTCATTATAATAACCGCCAGTAAATGCGACATTTTTCGCAAGGTTTTCACCATACTTATAAAGATTAACCCCAGTCCATCCGCTGATCGGTCTGACGTTGCTTGGACTAGGATCGCCGCTTCCGCTTTGCGCAGGCTCGATATGAGCAATCACTGATTTCATCGGGATGTTATTTGATCCGTCATAAAAAATAGCAATATTTCCAGATGCGCTCTTTTCTGGAAACGTATTATACATTTTATCAAGTGCTTCGTCGACATCAGAAATCAGGTCAATCAAAATATCATAATTAGGATCGTCTTCAGATATTTCACCATCAGGATTGCTTGCAGATTCTACTTCAATCAAGAAGCAGGCCGTTGTAAGTTTTGAACTGCCCGATACTATGGACACATCGCACTGCACCATATCATCAATTTCAAGCATCCAGTTAGCAATAGGCACAGTGACAGTATTATCACTGTTCACCGTGCCTGCGAAAGATTGCGAAGTGCCATCAGCACGCATTGCGTTAATGATGGCTTCTCCAGACCCTATTATAATTTCCTTTTCTCCGTCCATGAAATGAATCTTTAAAAAATGCGCACTCTGGTCATACTGCTTTGCAACCACAGCACGCATAAAGTTTTTTCTATGGACTTGTAATTTCAATTCGGTTGTTGCATTAGCCATTTGCGTTACCTCCCAAGTCATTATAACATTTTAGCAACTGTTTCTTCAAGATATTTTATGCGAGATTCAAGGCTGTCGATGATTTTCTGTTGTTCCTTTATTGCCTTTGTTGCGTACACAAGCAGTTCACTATCATTGATATGCTTTGTGGCATAAGAAGGTCTTTGTTTCTCATCCATCTTATACGGAACTTCGTATACCGCCTCTGGAATAATCTTTTCAAGCTGTTGAGCAATGTATCCGACCTTCCTATGCGTGCTGTCTTCCAGATAATCGAATTCATAATATTCGATTCTTTCAATGGCATCCAGTGCGTTTACATCACTTTGTTTTATGTTTTTCTTCAGCCTCTCATCAGATGTTGAATCAATATCAATGAAGTAATAATTCCCATTATATGTGCCAAGACCAATTCCTTCGGGGATATATGCACTGCCAGAACCGCTTCTGGGATAATAATATATAACTTCAATCGCAGTATTCTCAGATGTAGAATTAACAGCGGGTATTGATTTAATTACGGGATTGTCATTCGCATAAATTCTTCTTCCATAAAGCTTCACATCCCTTGCTCTAGTCGATGAGGAATAATCAGCATAGATCAATACGTTGCCTTTTGCGTAAAACCCAATATAGCCATTAGCGGCTGTTACTTCGTAATGACTTCCTGAATATGTATTAAGCCTCTGATCTGCATGCAGTAAAATATCTCTGTGTTGCGATGTGATATTAACATTCCCTGAGTATGCTTGTATATCAAGCGCATCAACCACAGTGCCGTTATCATCGTACAATCCAGACAAATCTATCTGCCCAATCTGTGTCCACGAACCATTTAACGGCTTTTTGAATCCTTCTAAATACGCTTCATGAATATATAGCCTGTCTTCTCTGTCTCCCCATCTGTCACTATAATGATTAAGTCCATTCTGGTCGAGCTGAAATATTTTGTAGTTTGAAGCCTTGAATACTTCCATCAAGCCGTTTATGTTATTTGCTCCGCCAAGCCTGATAGTACCTCCGATTTCCGCATCCTGACAAACAAGCTTTCCATCCTCGCTCATGCTTGAATATGTAGAATACCATGATATAGCATTTGCCATCAATCTGATGGAATTTGCATTTTGCTCAATGATTGATTCAACTTCTGTTGCGCCGACCTTTTGATTTACCACCAACATGATAGCATTAGAAGATTGCTCAATAGCACTGTTCATCTGCGTAGTTGTGGAATAGTTTTCCTCGAGATCGGTAGCTACATCATTTATATCCTGTTCAAGATCTTCAGGTGCGGCAGTCCATTCAGTTGCCTTGTTTCCAGTTTCAAGCTTGACATTGCTTATGGTAAGCTTTGCATTTTCCACAGTCCTCAGCAAACGCACTCTTAGCCTGAACGTATTTGAATAGGTTGCCTGACCGTTATTCAGCTTAAATACTTCTACATATCGACCTGTTTCATTCGGTTCAACATCAAGCACTGTAAGATTGCCTTGCGCTCCATTTACATATGGGCAGATTCTCGCATAATTATACCCGGTTGATGCAGAAGCATTTTCGATAACATAATCAAATGCCAATACAAAGAAGTCCTGATCGAAATTACCTTCCATTACACCAGTGCCATAATCACTGATGTAATAATAACCAGTGTATACAGCTGAACTTCCTGACCCTACCGTTGCTGATTTGGGAGTGGCTGTTTTCAGTACAAAATTTCTTCCTCCTATGACCATATTCACAACAGCCGCATCATCTGTATATTTATTCCTTTTCTGCCAGTCTGATGCAGTATAGCTTCCGGAATCACGTGCAACCACGCAGGTCATAATATCAGAAGTTGTGCTGTTAAACCACAAATCACCAACATTATACGGCGGTGTGGGCTGATTGACAAATATCTGAGCCTTTGAATCAATGGCATCTGTCACTGCAGTGGGCGGTGTAGCAGTCAATTCCTGCCATCCAGAATTGCCCCATCTGTAGTATTTTTGCTCTAATGTGTCATACCACAAATCACCAATATGCTCATTCATCAATTCTGCAGTTGTCCAGTCATCGGAAGGATCATCTTCTTGATAATACGTTTGTGCCTTTCCATCTAATTGATAAGCGATAGCATTAAGATCACTCGCATACGTATTTGCAAGAAATGTGTTCAAAGCAGAATCATCAGTATACTTTGAAGCAACAACCCAATCGGATGCACTGTACGATGTATTTTCTGCCCTTGCAGTCTGACAGCGCAGTATATCTCCATTTGAACCCTGCACCCACAAATCACCGATATCATACGGCGGTATAGGTTGTGCCACAAATATTCTTCGTTTAGTTCCTGCTAAAGCTTCCGCATCCCTTGCGGTTTGAAGCGCAAGCGCAACGTCAGAGTCCTCGATGATCTTCCATTGCCATACATTATTTACCTTCAAGAATCTATATGATCTGCCAGTAGATGTATCTACAAATACATCACCCTGATGCACCTGTTTTTTAGCTTCGGTATCCCAATCAGACGCAGGCGCATTGTTTAAAGTAGGCGCATAATCATAATAATATGTATCAATCTGACCGTCTATCTGTGCTTGCAAATCCTGCAGGGCAGAATCAACAGTATCCTGATAATTAGCAAGGTTTGTATCAGAATATGCTTTTGCGCCATTTACTGCATTTGTAACAGAAGCTGTCGTGGCATAACTGCTATGCACTTCAGATACTATGCCGTTTGCGGTCTGAGTAACGGTAGCCACATCGTTACTTAATGTCTGCCCGTCTTCCTTAGTGAAATATCTTTCGGCAACACTTGCCATTATTTCATCTTCGGTCTGTGATATCTCAGATGAAACTTCCCTTTGCACGGTTCTTACCTGCGCATCCGTGTGAGCCTTTGCGCCCAAAAGAACTTCTTTGCGCTCTGTTTCGAATCGAATGCGGTTATTTTCGGTAAAACTTGTTATGGTACTTCCTACAGTAATTTTATTATCTGCAGGATTGAAAAGCTTAATCGAAAGTTTTTTTACAAGATACTCGATACCAAGATTCTGCAATTCGCTATGCACGGGATCTTCAAGGGCAACATAAACCCCCAACTGAAAAGCATCAACATTATACCCCGCACCTGCAAGGTCTGCCGCAGTAATTGATATTGTAGATGGCAACAGGATCTTTTCTGCCAGATAAGCCTGCGCTTTGGTAACAAGATTTTCAGGAATAGTTACATCATCCCATATAACCTTACCAACAATCCAACCGTATTTTTCAACTGCAGATACACTGTAAACATAATCGCCTGTTTTTCTGATATCACCTGCGACAGTATCTGGTTCGCCAGAAATAGTAATTCTCAAAGGCTCGGGATCTTGTTCTGTAGCATCAGGTCTTGCCCCAAGAGGGATAAGCGCAGTAATAATATCTGCACCTTTTCTGTTGGTTTTTAAATCAAGCAGGTTAATCCCAAGCGCAATAGTCTGCGTTCCGTAATAGGCAGAATCAGGCACATAATCAAGGTAGCAAATATCACCTACATATCTGGGGACTATGTATCCGCCCATAGTCTTTATCAGGTCATTCAATAGCGACCATGTGGTGCTATATTCGGTATCGGATCTGGCAATATAATTGTTGCTATCAGCAACAGTCACGTCTCCAACGGAGAATTGCCTATCAGCATTTACCTGCGCATTATGCCTGTTTATCAGGAAGGCAAAGAAATCGGCAACGCTTGTATGCTGTTCATCGACAGGAAAGTCAAACGGCCTTTGAATGGAATCATTCAAATATGCAAGATCACCTTCGCAGACAATTTCACGTTCATTATTCCATCCAAACGTGTCATCCAGAGGTCTGCCTCTGAACATTAAAATTCCATCACGATATACTTCGATTAAGCTTTTGAGCCTTGCAATTTCTCCATACCAAGGATGCTGTGGATAAATCGTAAATTTAAAAGTAGACGCTTTGTTTAATTCCCTACTTAATACAGGGCTGAAAATAGCATAGCTACTTTCAACCCCGGAAAATTCGGTACTGTATAAAATTGTATCATCACAGGTTACAAGCCAATTCATAAGCTTCCCTCCTGATATTCAAAAGTTACCGTTCCAGTGCCAGTTATGTTTACAGAAGCACCTTCTGAACCAAACACAAGATCTGCAAGTCTCCATTCCTCACCTGCATTGTGTACAACACTTTTATTATTATAGACAAACGTCATGGTATCTGTAGATGTTATCAAAGGGCATACTGATTTCTGCAGGTTTTTCAGGAATACTGTTCCAGAACCTGATATCTGTCTGGTTACAATAGTTGGTCTGAGTTTATATTTGTAAGGCTCGACTATTGCATTGATTACTACAACAGCCTTCCCCTCCTCATAATTCCAACTTTCAACCATTACCCTGCCCAACCAGTAAAATTCCTGATCGTTGGAAAATGAAATCTTCATATGCTTGCCATGCACTTCACGATTAAGCATGGAATTCATTCTGTCATGCTCGTCCCACGGAGCGATGCAAATGAAATTCATTTGGATTTCACGATTTTTATACTTGACTTCTCCGAAATAATCAGTATAATCAATCGCCCCATTGCCAAAAGGAACGTCGACATATGTCGTTTTTACTTCTGGCGCAGGAACTTCCACATGGGCAAGGATCAGCCCATATTGCATACAATCTTTATTTCCAAAAATTACGCTAATGATAATCCTCGCCCCCTCCAATCATCCAGTTCACCAAGCCGATCATCAGTCCGGGTGACTGTCTTTTTTACAATGCTATCGCCATCAAGAATAATATCCACTCCGATTTTATCATAAATCATCTGAAGCATGCCGATCAATTCTGTGAATGAGGATGCTTCGCTCGTACTTTTTGCGTTCAGACCAACTGTAGGTGTATTCAAACCTTCAATCTCATCAAATGTATCACGCACTGAGGCTACCATATCATCTATCGGCATATTTTTCTCAAAGCCAATTCCGATACCTTCAGCCCAATACCGTCCGATTTCTCTTTCCGCCTTTTTGGAAGGTGAAGCAATGCTCAGCCAAGATGCCATTGCATTATATGCATTTGCAACCGCATTCACTGCCGCAGAAGCAAGAGAACCTGCCGCCGCATAGATTCCGTTTGTAATACCTGAGATCATATAATAGCCAACAGAAGACCAATCAGCAGAGTAAAACTGACTCATAGTATCATAAGCCGTAATCAATGCAGAATTGGTTAAGTTTCCAGAAGAACTGAAAAATCCACTATTGATTTGATTGAGCATATTAGTACCAGTGCTGTTCCAGTCCATAGTATTGAATTTATTATTGACTGTGTTCGCAATGGTATTCGCTGTGCTTACAAGCGTGCTAGATATACTGTCCACACCGCTCTTGATGCGAGTGATAATGCTTGTACCTGTGGTGTTCCAGTTTACGTCTTTAAACTTGCTGTTCGTATTATTAGCAATAGAATTAGCATCATTTATTAAAGTATTTGATACACTGTCAATACCTGCCTTCAAACGGGTAATAATACTCGCCCCAGTAGTATTCCAGTTAATACCAGTAAATTTACTATTCGTATCACTCGCTATGGTGTTTGCGGCACTGACAACAATGTTTGCATTGTTTTTAATTCCTCCACCAATGCCACCAACGGATTCTTCACCAGTACCCTTCCAGTCTTCACCAGTAAATTTGCCAATGAAATCTCCTGCCAGTCCTGCCGCCGCTTCAACAAATCCACCTGCGATGCTTGCAACAGTACCGATACCTTCCTTAATCTTTCCAAGAATATCACCGCCAACTCCGATCCAGTCATAATCAAGGAATTTCTGAACAAAATCATCAATAGCCTGCTGTGCGCTTTCTGCAAAATCAACCACTGACTGAACCACGCCATCTTTGATTTTCCCGAGAAGAGATTTTCCGCTTTCAGTAAGATTTGGAAACAATTCTTCTACTTTAGCAATAAATGCGTCAACAGCTTCCTTTGCACCATCACCAAAATCCGTTACAAACGCAATAATGCCTTCCTTGATCTTCCCAAGGATAGATTTTCCATTTTCAACAAGATTCGGAAATAATTCTTCTATCTTAGCAATGAACGCATCGACTGCTTCTTTTGCTCCACCACCGAAATCTTCTATAAATGCAACAATTCCTTCCTTGATCTTGCCCAGAATAGCCTTGCCATTTTCGACAAAGTTTGGAAATAGCTCTTCTATTTTAGCGATAAATGCGTCAACAGATTCTTTCGCTCCACCCTTGAAATTTTCAATAAACGCAATAATACCTTCCTTGATTTTCGAAAGAATAGCCTTGCCTTTTCCGATAATTTCAGGGAACTTTTCTTCGATTTTTTCAAGGAAATTCTTTACGATTTCTCTCGCCGCAAGAGCCATATGGTATAATCCGTTTATTATGCCTTCTTTAATTTTTGTGTCGATTTCCTTGCCCTTGGCCAACAAGTCAGGCAATTTTTCAACTATAGCACTCAAAAGTTTTCCGAGAAGTTCTCCAATCGCTTCCCTTATAGCAGGCCAGTTATCAATAATGCCCTGCGCCAGATTAAATATCAGGTCGATTCCCGCGCTTATCATATCTGGGGCAGAATCAATTATATTGCTTATTAGGTTGGCTAATATATCTCCAACACTTGAAATCACAAGCGGAAGATTTTCCAAAAGTCCATTTGCGAATTCGCCGATAGCATTAAATCCAGACTCCACAAAATCAGTAGAATGTTCAAATATGAAATCAATAAATGAATTTATGATTTCAGTCCCTTTTGCCAAGATATCTTCCACAGTCATACCTTCAGTAAGGGATTTTATAGCTTCTTTTCCAGACTCGTATATTATAGGCAGACTTTCTATTATCGTCTGTCCAAGAGCGTATACGATCTTTGCCCCAAATGCTATTACTTTAGGGATGGCGGAAGACATTGATTCCAAAAAACTCGATACTCCGCTTTTTATAAGTTCGATTCCGCTTCCACTGTCTCCGCTGAAGAGTTCAGAAAGTCCATCCATAACATCGGTTATTGCAGGCAGGAACGATGACATCATGCTTACCTTGACACCATTGAATGCGGTTTTCATATCCTGCAGAGAATCCTGATATTTTGCCGCAGATTTCACGGCTTCATTGGACATAACTCCACCAAGCTGATGAACTCTTTTTCTCATTTTCTCGGTGTCTTCCGCAGAAGTATTCAAAAGAGCGCCAAGTTCAGTTGCACCTCTTCCTAATAATTGGCTTGTAAGATAAGTTCTTTCGGAACCTTCTTCCATTCCTTGTAAACCAGATATGACCCTTGCAAAAAGATCTTCCTGACTTAGCTCGGCCACTTCTTGTTCAGATATACCAAGTTTTTGAAATGCCTCATTCCCTTTTTCCGCTTGCGTTGCCAGTGTCTTCATGGATGGCTTAAGCGCATCTATGGTAGTTCCCGAATGTTGCATTATGGCATCCCATTCCTGATAAGCCTCAGCCGAAATACCCATCTTCTGAGACATTTTATCTATGTTATCTCCATATTCTGCAACATCCCCTGCGCTTTTTACAAAAGCACCCGCCGCAACAGCAGTCGCACCTGCCACAGCAGTCACTGCAAGACCAACACCTTTTACAGCAGTCCCTATTCCGCTTCCGAATTTACTGCCTTTGGTTTCAGCACTTGCCAATCCTTCTTCATATTGACTGGAATCGAG